>JGI12635J15846_10000269_pt1 | contig 41529 bp, 39 predicted proteins | sample BlaSpr_A8_OM2_M2_FD_15846 | JGI IMG/M metagenome (IMG submission 15846)
TTAACCGGCTGTCGAGATCGTAGGTGTAATTCACTGTAGAAGTATCAGGATAGGACTTCTGCGCCAGCCGGTTCAACTGGTCGTAAGTGTGGGTAATCAGCTGGTTCTTGCGGTCAGTCTTGCTGGTCAGATTGCCGATGGCATCGTAGGCGTAGGTTTCGATGTACCCCGACGGGAAGGTCGTCTTTGTGACGCGGCCAAAGGCGTCATAGGTGAAGGAAGTCGTGTGGTTGATGGCGTCTTTGATGGAGGTCAGATTGTTTTCGGTGTCGTAGCCGTAGGTCGTCACGTTGTTGGCGGGATCAGTGACCGAGGTTAGGCGGTCGGCATCGTCGTATGCGTATGTGGTTGTTTTTCCGTTTTGATCGGTAACGGAAGTTCGCCGCCCGCGCGAATCGTAGTTGAATGTGGTCGTCGTCGTATCGGGATATGTAATCGTCTTTAGCCGGTCGCCAGTATCGTATGCGAATGGCTCATTGTCGCGCTTGCCTGGAGCTGGGCGGCTGCAGCCGCCGATCAGCATTCGGGAAACTGGAAGATGAACCCGGAGAAGTCGAAGTACAGTCCCGGACCAGCGGCGACTTTCCCTCCAAAGATCCATGCGCCCGCCCCGCTGAGTCGGCGCTTGATTGTGTAAACAGTGCGCATTGCAACGCGTCCGGCTGATCATTGCGGGCTTATAATGATTATAATGCGACCGACCGGAGGGCATCATGGCACTTGCAGCCGGGACTCGGTGCGGACGGTATGAAATCACATCGCTCCTGGGAACCGGCGGGATGGGCGAAGTTTATCGTGCCAAGGACCTCCGACTTGGCCGCGACATTGCCATCAAGCTCTTACCGGACAATCCAGTCATCAGTAGGGAGCGTCTCGACCGGTTCGAACAGGAAGCGCGTTCAGCTTCGGCTCTCAACCACCCCAACATCGTCACCATCTACGAACTCGGGCAGGTAGATTCCACCCACTACATCGCCATGGAGCTCATCGAGGGACGAACTCTGCGCGAGCTGTTGGGCTGCGGCTCGATGCCTGTATTAAAGGTCATTCAGATCGCTGCGCAGATCGCCGATGGGCTAGCGAAGGCGCACGAGGTCGGCATCATACACAGGGATCTAAAGCCTGAGAACCTGATGGTCTCGTCGGAAGGATTCGCAAAAATTCTTGACTTCGGGGTGGCAAAACTTGCGGGTACGGGCGAGTTCTTTAGCGCGGGCACTATCGACCTCCAAACTTGCGCCGGCGCTGTACTTGGCACGATCGAGTACATGTCACCTGAGCAGGCGCGCGGAGGATCGATCGATTTCCGCTCAGACCAGTTCTCGTTCGGCTTGGTGCTTTACGAGATGGTGACCGGAAAACGGGCGTATCAAAGGAGCACGAAACCGGAGACGCTTGTTGCAATTCTCCGGGAAGAGCCGGAGCCCATCGGTTCCCTGTCTCCGGATGTCCCAATTCCACTGTGCTGGGTCATAGAGCGCTGCCTTGCCCGCGAGCCCGAGAAGCGCTACATCTCGACGCGTGACCTTGCGCGCGACCTCGCTTCTATGCGCGACCATTTACCGGGCCTGCCACTGAAGCCACTCAAGACGCGCCCAAGCAACCTACCTCCACAGCGTACCGGGTTGGTCGGGCGGGACCTCGAAGTGGCTGCGGCCAAGGAGCTCTTGCGCCGGCCGAATATGAGGTTGGTTACTGTTACGGGCCCCGCCGGAATCGGCAAAACGCGACTCGCCTTGCAATTGGCGGGAGAAATGACTCAGGACTTTCCCGGCGGTGTTTATTTTGCCCCGCTTGCAGCTGTCGGCGATCCAAGCTCGATTGCTTCCGTGATCGTCCAGACGCTCGGAATCCCGGAAGATGGCGGCCAGTCGCCTCTCGAGACGCTCAAAGAATTCTTGCAGAATTCGCTGCGCACGCCAATGCTGATTGTCTTGGACAACTTCGAGCACTTGATTTCGGCGGCACCCATGCTGGCCGAACTTTTTGCCATTGGTGGTAGTGGTCTAAAATTCCTGGTGACCAGTCGCGCGCCTTTGCACGTGTACGGCGAGCAGGAATTTCCCGTCCCTCCACTCGCTTTACCAGATCCCCGGTCCTTGCCCGCTCTCGAGGCGCTGTCGCAGTATTCAGCCATAGCGCTATTCGTCCAGCGCGCCTCGGCGGTCAAGCCGGATTTCGAACTCACCGAACAAAACGCATCGGCTGTAGCCGAAATTTGCGCACGGCTGGACGGTCTGCCGCTTGCCATCGAGCTCGCAGCTGCCCGCATCAAGCTACTGTCGCCCTCCGCTATGCGGACGCGGTTGGCGAGTCGCTGCAGCTCTTGACGGGCGGCGCGCGGGATTTGCCGACAAGGCAACAAACTCTTCGTGGCGCAATCGACTGGAGCTACGACCTTCTGAACGCTGCCGAGCAAAAGCTTTTCAGACGGCTTTCCGTCTTCGTGGGCGGGGGTACTCTGGAAGCAGTGGAAGCTGTGTGCAACACAAAAAACGATCTTGGATTTGATTTGCTCGATGGGATGGCTTCGATTGTGGATAAAAGCTTAGTCCAGCAGGTTGACCAACCTGCAGGGGATTTGCGCTTCTTGATGCTCGAAACGATTCGCGAATATGCGCTGGAAAAATTGACGGCAAGTGGGGAAGGGGAACTGACGAAGCGCGCCCACGCAGCATACTACCTTGTCTTGGCGGAAGAGGGAGCTTCAGATGAAGCTGGCGCGGAAAGTTCGGAATGGCTGAATTGCCTCGAAACTGAACACAATAATCTCCTTTCGGCGCTCGATTGGTTGACGGACACCGGGAATGCCGATTGGGCATTGCGCCTCGGCACAGCTCTTTTTCGCTTTTGGGAGACGCGCGAATATCTCACCGAAGGACGGGATCGGCTGGGCAAAATCCTCAAACTGGAAGGAGCGGTGGCGCCAACCGAAGGGCGAGTGCGAGCGCTTTTTGCTGCGGGTGTTTTAGCAGGCGAGCAGGGAAACTATGCTTCCGCGGACACGCTCATTGATGAGAGTTTGCAGATCGCTCGTAAATTGGGGGACCAACGAGGCGTCGCGGTTTGTCTGAACGCTCTGGCGGTCCATGCCCGTGACCGCGGTGACATCGCCGTGGCTCGCCGCCTCTTTGAAGAGTGTCTGGCGCTTTGGAGGGGATTTGGCGACCCCCTGACTATCGCTCGTTCCCTCAGCAATTTGGCGAGTATTGTCAGGTTGCAGGGTGATTATGCAAACGCACGCTCCTTCTATGCTGAATGCCTGTCGATTTTCCGGAAATCAAACAACCGAACAGGCATTGCCTGGTCCCTTAACTATCAAGGAGACGTTGCGCGTGACCAAGGCGACGTCGAATCCGCTCGGTCGCTCTACGAGGAGGGTCTTGACACCTTTCGCGAGCTCGGTGATCGATGGGGAATGGCCGGCTCACTCGCTGACTTGGGAAACTTAGCTCGGGATCAGGAGAACTATGACGTGGCGGACTCGCTCTACAGGGAAAGCATGAGGATGTTCCAGGCACTTGGCCACAAAAGGGGTATTGCACGTGTGCTCGAATGCTTCGCCTGCTCTGCCGCTGCTCAGAGGCAGCCTGCCCGCTCCCTCCGACTCGCTGGCGCGGCGGCTGCGCTTCGCCAAACCGTTGGAGCGGCACTTACGCCTTCAGAGCAGGTCAAACTCGAAAGAGGACTGGAGCCAGCACGGCAAACGCTGACCAACTCGACAGCTGCCACGGTATGGTTCGAGGGCTGGACAGTACCAGTCGAGAAAGCGATTGAGGAGGTGCTGATGCCACATTCTGCGGGTCGCTCGGTCACGGCCACGCGCGGCCCAGACGAGCCAGCGACATGATTGGGTTCCAACGGTTTAGGCCGCTTGGGCCCGGCGCATTTCATCCGACGCTCACTCCGCAGTTGTCGGGTCGATCAGTCTGCGGACGGCGGAGATGCGATTCGCGGGGAAGCCTCCCCTTCGTGCGTGTTCCCTGACCGCCGCCTCGTCTGGAGCGAGGTACACACAATAGAGCTTGTCTCCGGTGACGTAGCTATGCAGCCACTGAATGGCAGGAGTCATTCCCTTCAGAACATTCACAGACCTTTGAGAGATTTCGTGCAACTCCGCATCGGATAGATTTCCGGCTCCCGGTATTTCGCGTTCGATCACGAACTTGGGCATGGCCACCGCCTGATAGGAACATATGCTAGCAATGAATGAGACTTGCTTCAAGACGGCTTGTGGCTGCACCATGTGGCTTCTCTTACGCTGATGCACCCTTGTTCATGTTTAACTGCGCGCCGAACGTCTGTCGCGAGTGGCTGCGTGAATGACCATTAAGAGGGCCGAGGTACGCAATGGACATCAGATCCGTTCAAAAACCGCTGAAAGACCAATACCGCAAGGAACCGAATAAGTCGCGGATCACGCTCACCGCGAGAGGCGGGCAAACCGAAACACCGATAGCATGCTCCGTCGATATCGGACGCACCATCTATCAGGCGCAGGCACACACGGGAGTCGGCGGCTCCGGAACTGCCGCCTGCTCCGGCGACCTCCTGCTCGGAGCCTTGGCGGCGTGTGCNCAGATAACCTGCCAAATGGTTGCTGCGGCCATGGGTATAAGAACTGAACNCATCGACGTCTCNGTTGAAGGCGATTTGGATCTTCGNGGCACGCTGGGTNTATCAAAAGACGTGTCCGTCGGCTTTGACCATATTCGTCTTCGTTTCGAGATTCTTGCGCCGCATGCGACAGCGGAGGAACTACGTGGATTACGCGAAAAGACAGAGCAATATTGTGTCGTGATGCAAACGTTGCTCCGACCACCGGCCCTCCGCACGGAGTGGGTCGGGGCAGAATAAAGCGCTAATGCTCGGCTCGCGGGCCACTATTCGTGACGGAGCGCTATCACCGGGTCGACCCTTGTGGCGCGCAGCGCGGGAATGTAGGTGGCCACAAAAGCGACCAACAGGAGCAGCACAGATACGGTCGCCAGCGTGGGGATGTCCGTCGAACCGACCCCGTAAAGCACAGAGCGCATGGCTCGCAGCAACAGAAACGCCAGGACCAGGCCGATGCCTATACCGATCAGCGACAGCGATATTCCCTGACGCAACACCATGGAAATGACATTCCCCGGCCTAGCTCCCAGCGCTGCGCGAATGCCCAACTCCTGCGTGCGCTGGCTCACCGAGTAGGAAATCACGCCGTAAACTCCCACCGAGGCAAGCGCCAATCCAAGCAGTCCGAATGCCCCCACCAGCATCGCACCCAGGCGAGCCGGCAGCAGCGGTTTGCCATAGCGCACGTGCGCCTCCATGGTGGTGACGTCGTAGAGCGGCAGCGTGGGGTCCAGCGCGCGCACTTCTTCACGCACCGGCTCCACAACTTGCAGCGGATCGCCTTCCGAGTAGACAAAGAGCACTGCCGAGGAGTGATAGTTCTGGGTCATCGGAAAATACACGTACGGAAGCGCCGGCTCGTAAAGGAACAAGTACTTCCCGGTGCGCGTCAGGCCTACCACCTGGATCGCGGGCCCGTTCTTCTCGCTCTGAAAGACTTTCCCGATTGGATCTTGCCCTGGAAATATTTTCTTAGCGAATTCTTCGTTCACGATGGCCACCCGCGGCGACGTGGCCGTATCCGTATGGGCAAATTCCCTCCCCTGAATGACCGGGACGCCGGCGGTTCGGAAGTATTCCGGCTGCACAGAATTGAACAAGATGTTGTCTACCTGCGATTTATCGATGGAAATTTGCCCTGGCAAAAAGACGCTCGTCGACGAATTCTCGTAGCCCATGGGAATGAAAGAAGAGATTGCGGCGTCGCGCACGCCCGGCCGGGTTTTGACCCGATCGCGAAGCTGTTCATAGAACTGCTGGCCCCGCTGGTCGGTGTAGCCTTGGAGTCGAAGATCCATGGAGACCATCAACGTGTTGGCGGTGCGGAAGCCCATATCCACGCGGGCCGAGTTTTGAAAGCTGCGGACAAAGAAGCCTGCGCCCGCGAGCAGCAAGAGCGAAACGGCCACTTGCCCCACCACCAGTGTGTTTCGCAAACGATTGTGCGTGGCCGAGGCGCCGCCGGAGCGGCCACCTTCCTTGAGCGTTTCCGCGAGGTCACTGCGCGAGGTCCGCAATGCCGGTATGATTCCCGCAAGAATCCCGGTGAGCAGTGCAACGGCAAAACAAAAACCAAAAATTCGGTAGTCCATGCGCAAATCAAACAAGCGCAACGGAATATCCGTAGGAACGTGAACGGACATCAATCCCACGGCCGCCCATCGCGCCAGCAGCAAACCGGCGATTCCACCCACCAGCGCGAGAACGACGCTCTCGGTAAGCAGTTGGCGAACCATGCGCCAAGGGCTCGCGCCCAAGGCAGTGCGCGTTGCAATCTCCTTTCTGCGCGCGTTGGCGCGGGCCAGGATCAAGTTGGCTACGTTTGCGCACGCGATCAGGAGAACCAATCCCACCAGGGACATGAACACAATGACCACTTTGGACATGAATTCGCCCAATCCGGGCTCGGGCCGCGCCTTGAGCTCGGGAGCAACATACAGAGAGAAATCCTTGTGCGAATCGGGGTACTCCTGCGCGAGGCGCTGGTTCGTCGGCGCGGCGGCGGCCTTGGCCTGCTCTGGGGTGACGCCGGGTTGCAGTCGCGCGAGAATGCGGAAATCATTTTCGTTTCTATTTTCCAGAATGCCGCCACTGTCCAACGCCATAACGGGAATCATGGTGACCGGCAGATAGAAATCTGGTTCGATGAAGTAATACGTCCCGTGGAACTCCCTGGGCGCCACACCGATGATCGTAAAAGGGTGCTTGTCGACTTGCACCGAACGTCCAATAACGCCGGGATCTCCCGCGAATCGCTGCTCCCAGAATTTGTAGCTCAGAACCATGAGCGGGTCCTTGCCCTTGACCCAGCCTTCGTCCGGAGCGAACGTGCGGCCACGGGCTGCTTGCAACCCGAGCATGGAGAAGAAATTGCCGCTCACGAATTCCGTCCAGGCGCGTTCCGCACGCCCGTCGACGCTGAGATTCACCGGGCTGGGCACCTCAGCAGCGACGTCGGCGAACGCCTGCTTCACGTTGCGGTAGTCCAGGAAGTCTGGATACGACATGTTGATTGGGAATTCAAAGCCCTTCGTCTTCGCGGCCAGCACGACGAGCTCGTGGGGATTCTTGGCGGGCAGCGGACGCCACAACATGCCGTCGAACACGCTGAAGATGGCGGTGTTGGCGCCGATGCCCAGCGCGAGCGCGAGCACGGCGATCAGACTGAATCCCGGGCTCTTGACGAGCATGCGAAAAGCGTAGCGGAGGTCTTTGCCGAGCGTTTCCATTGGCGAACCACCCTTTCTTCAGCAGAAGGGTACTTGCATTGATATACGAAGGCAGCACCGAAAGTGTTTCGTGATAGCTGGTGACGAAAGCAGGCCATGGCTCGGCATATACGCGATGCGCTGACGTTGCCTGCTGCGGCTNNCTTCCGTGCGATACTCGGGGCGAATNGGAAGGACATTCCAGAAGGAGAGCGCGGCGGAACATGTACATCCATACGTTTTTGTTTCAATGGCATCCGAGTGTCACGGCNGAAATGAAGGATCGGGCGGCGCGCGAAATTCGCGCCTTGCATGGACAAATCCCAGGCTTGCTCGAGACCAGCTACAACGCGAACGTTTCGCCGCGCTCACAGGGATTCACGCATGGCGGGGTGATGAAGTTTCGAGACAAGGCGGCGCTAGATGCATACACCACGCACCCAGTACATGAAAAATTGGTGCAATGGCTGATGCCGCTGTTGAAGATCGCAGCGGAGCTGGATTACGAAATGTAGCTTGGCTAAACGTCGCAGAGATCGACTGCTTGGCGAAGCGAAGCTAGCGGGTCGCGTGTCGGCACGAACTCGTGAGCGACATAGCCGCGGTAGTTCGTCGCGGCAATCCCGCGCATTACGCCGTCCCACTGCACTTCCTGGGAGCCGTCGAGTTCGTGGCGGTGCGGAACGCCGCCGGTATGGAAGTGGCCGAGCCAGTCGATGTTTTTCTGGATGGTGGCGACCAGGTCGCCTTCCATGATTTGCATGTGATAGATATCATAGAGCAGTTTGACGCGCGGCGAGTTCACCGCTTGCACCACTTGCAAGCCCCAGGCGGTGTGATCGCACATGTAGTCTTTGTGGTCGACCTTGCTGTTGAGCAGCTCGATGCAGATGGTCACGCCGTGGTCTTCGCCGATTTTCTTCAGCCGGTTGAGTCCCGCGATGGTATTCTTGGCGCCTTCCTCGTCGGACATGCCGGCGCGATTCCCCGAAAATGTGATGACGTTGGGCACGCCGAATTTTGCGGCTAGCGGGATGTTCTTGCGGAAAGCTTCTTCAATCTTGGCGTGATTTTCGACGCGATTCAGGGCTGTGGCAATGTCCCCGCCACCAGCGTAACCCATGCTGCAAATCAGCCCGTAGCGCCGGGGCACTTCCCACTCATCGACCTTCAGCAGGTCGATGCCCTTCAGTCCGATTTCGGCGCCGTACGCGCAAAGTTTCTCGAGTGGAATATTTTGATAGCACCAGCGCGACGCGGATTGGCGGATTTGTCCCTTGCGGCGAACCGGAGTGTTCTGCTGGGACGAGTTGGGCGAAGAAGAAGATAACGATGGAAGAGCAGCCATTGTTGCTCCAGAGATCACAGTTTTCAGCATGTTGCGGCGTGATAGTTGAGACATAAGTGGGGAGAGTGTACCGAAGAATTGGACGCGTGTGTAGGGATTCTGTGATGCCGCTTAAGCGCGCACCAGTAGCAATGACATATTCGACAGTGGCACAGCCGCCCGGGGCGAAGCTATGCGGCGGCTGGCCTGTGAAACTGACGATGGCAGTGCGCGCAGACCGCATGGTGGCCGCGCCAAATGACACTTAGCGGTTCTTTGCAGAATGGACACGTGGCCGACCATTGCGAGCCGCATTCCGGACACTCGTTGAGCAACAACACCGAGCGGCGGAGAGGCTTTCGCGCTTCTTGCAAATCGAGGACAAAACGGCAAGAGGGATTGCCGCAAATAAGGAAATGTTCCATGGGAAGGGCTCCTTTGTGGGGCGGATACTGTCGTTCCACATAGATTTCGTCAATACTATTAATTACGTCAGTAGTAATACGGAAGGGTTTCCCCGATGACGAAGAGCAAGCGAATACTTTCGGAGGTCAAGGCTGAATGAGGTGGCTGCGGACGGCGTAGCGGACGAGGTCGCTTAGGGAATGCAGATCGAGCTTGAGCATGATTCTCGCGCGGTGACTCTCCACTGTTCTTGTACTGATTGCCAGTATGGTAGCGATTTCCTTGTTGGTCTTGCCAACCGCGAGAAGCGCGACGACCTCACGCTCGCGCGAAGAGAGTGGGCTCAGGTATTCCCGTTCGGCCTCGATTGGGTGGACGGCGGCAAGGTCTTGCCCTTGCCTTCGCACGAACTGCTTTACGCGAGAAATGCGAGCTAGCCGCAGCGGCTGGACAGCGGTCAAGGGCGGAGCGTCACGCAGCAATTGCGAAATGGCGCGCGTTTCTGAAAGGCAGCTTTCCAACAGTCCCGCAGGGCCTGCAAAAACATTGTGAAGACTTGCACAACCGCTGCCAAGGCCAGAAGACTCGGGCGCGCCTGGATCGCTGCGCAGCGCAGCCGTCATGCGAGCCAATTTATCCGTTAGACGGAACAACGCCGCCTCAAGCTCGTTGCGTTCTGTGAGCTCCAGGACAATGGCGCCGACGTGTTGAACCCGGCCGGCATCATCCTTGATTGGGAAATAGCTCCCGTTCCAGTGACCCGCTGCTCCTCTTGAGGGCAACTCCGCCGTCACTTCAAGGTTGGATAGTGGCTGGCCGGTGGCAAACACGTGCTCAAAGGCGGGTTGAACCTTAACGGCTGCCCTTCCGAGCACGGCGTGTATGGTCCTTCCGAGATGCGCTTCGGCAGGAATGCCGTTCATAGAAGCTAACGCGTCATTGACGGCCCGGAAGCGAAGCTGGCGATCACAAATGGCAACACCCACTGTTGAGCTCTTGAAGAGAGCGTTCAGCAAGTCACGCTCGCCGATGGTCTTGCCAGGCACAGAGCGCCTGCCGAAGCTTGATGCCATCCCTGACACTCTGCTTGCCATGCTTGCTACCACCTGATCTGCGCCTTTGAAGCAACCTCAGTATGGGTTCGATAACTTTCCGCGGAGTTTAAGTCCGAGTAATTCTTGTGTCAATACAAATAACTAGTATTGCAGGCGGAGGGCGTAACGCAGGGCCACGGCACCCGCAGGCACGCGTTTGCGAGCTGCAACGACGCACGCCGCGATGATTTCCGGGTCAATAATTTGCAAAACGGGCGGTGTTCGCGCATCATTACTGGCTTGTTCGGTGCAACTCGCGCCCCATCAGAGAGCGAGCGCCAATCCTCGCTGCGATTGGTTAATTTGTGGCAAATCCAGCCGACTGGGCGAGCTGAAAAGAGATTCAAGAAGGAGCGGAATGGAAAAACCAGGAAAGATTGCGCCTCCCAAAGGCAAGTTGGGGGTGCTGCTGCCGGGGATGGGCGCGGTCAGCACGACGTTCATGGCCGGCGTGGAGTTGGTGCGCAAAGGCAAGGCGCAGCCGGTCGGCTCGCTGACGCAGCTCAGCACGATCCGACTGGGCAAGCGCACCGATGCGCGCTCGCCGCTAATCAAGAAATTTGTCCCGTTGGGCGATCTTAAAGACCTGGTGTTCGGCGGCTGGGACATTTACAAGGACAACGCGTACCAAGCGGCCAGCAAGGCCGGTGTGCTGAGCGCACAAGATCTAGACAAGGTAAAGCCGTTTCTTTCTGGGATTGCACCGATGAAGGCGGCGTTCGACCGCGAGTACGTAAAGAAACTCGACGGAACGTACGTCAAGAAGGGCAAGAGCAAGTACGACCTGGCACTGCAAATTAAGGACGACATCGAGAATTTTCGCAAGACCAAGCGCGTGTCGCGTTTGGTGACTTGCTGGTGCGGCTCGACGGAAGTCTTTATCAAGCCAGAAGAGGTGCACTCGACAGCGGAGAAATTTGTCGAAGCAATGAAGGCCAATCACCCCGCGATTGCGCCGTCGATGTTGTATGCGTGGGCTTCGGTGACCAGCGGCGTGCCTTTCGCGAATGGCGCGCCGAACCTGACCGTGGATATTCCGGCGATCCAGCAGCTTGCGCTAGAGCATAACGTCGCAATTTGCGGCAAGGATTTCAAAACCGGGCAGACCATGATGAAGACCGTGCTGGCGCCGGCGTTCAAGGCGCGCATGCTCGGGCTGGACGGATGGTACTCGACCAATATTCTGGGCAATCGCGACGGCGAAGTGCTTGATGATCCCGGATCGTTCAAGACGAAAGAAGAATCGAAGCTCGGCGCGCTCGAGTATATTTTGCAGCCGCAGCTTTACCCCATGCTGTATAGCAAGGTCTATCACAAAGTGCGCATCAACTACTATCCGCCGCGCGGGGACAACAAAGAAGGCTGGGACAACATCGACATCTTCGGGTGGCTCGGGTATCCCATGCAGATCAAAGTGGATTTTTTGTGCCGCGATTCGATTCTGGCGGCGCCGATTGTCCTTGATCTTGTTTTATTCCTGGATTTGGCGCAGCGCGCCGGGATGCGCGGCATCCAGGAGTGGCTTAGCTTTTACTTTAAGTCCCCGATGACCGCGCCGAATTTGTATCCCGAGCATGATCTGTTCATTCAGTTGATGAAGCTGAAGAACACTCTGCGCTGGATGATGGGCGAGGACTTGATCACCCACCTGGGGCAAGAGTATTACGACTGACGGCCGCGCGACTGTATCGGAAAAGATGATTTGCGCAATTCGTTTTTCTGCTGAATGAAGCGAGCTTTTCGATTTGACGCTCGGAAACGCAGCGCGATACCCTAACGGCTACATGGCTGGCCATTTTCCGCCTATAATCTGCCCACGGAATTTCTTCAAGACTCAATTTGAGGAGACTCATGTCGACCGAACTGCGTAATTTTTTGGCGCTCCCTTACGATGAACTGGAAGAGCTAAACCTAAGGGCCAAGAAACAGCGCCTGGATCGTGTTGCGCCGCACAAAGTGCAAGAGGAGCGCATCAAATATTTGACCGACGAAAAGCGCATCAAGGCCGTGACCGTGCTGTTCAGCGACCTCGAAGGCCGCTTGCACATGCTCGACTACGACAAGAAGTTTCTGGTCAAGAGCTGGGACAACTTAACGTTCGACGGCTCTTCCATCCGCGGTTTCACTGCGCAGCGGGAAAGCGACTTGCGCCTGGCTATGGATTGGGGCGCGTTCTACTGGGCGCCGTCGGATGTATTTGGCTCAGGAAAGATCCTTGTTTTTGGGCAGGTCATCGACAAGGACGGCACGCCGTACTCAGCGGATATTCGGGGGCTGCTGAAAGGCTATGCTGATGATCTTCATGAAAAGAAGGGTTACACGCTAAACGCCGCCAACGAAATCGAGGGATTTCTTTTCCGAGGCTCCGACGCGGAACGTCGCTATTATGAGACGCTCAAGTTTGAATATGTCAACACCGGTGGCTACTATCATTCGTTGCCAGGCGATCCATTGCGCACTTTCATCGATACGACGGCGGAAGTACAGCGCGCCATGGGTTTTCAGAACGAGAAGGACCATCCGGAAGTAGCGCCATCACAATTCGAAATCAACTATAGCTACGGCGAAGTCGTTGCGGCTGCCGATCAGATTCAGCTCTACAAGCTGATCTGCCGCCAGGTAGCCACTAATATGGGGCTCTCCGCATGTTTTCTTCCCAAGCCCGTCGTGGGTGTGAACGGCAGCGGCATGCACACCAACGTTTCGGTCAGTAAGAGCGGCAAGAATCTTTTCTGGGACCCGAAGGGCGACGAGAAGCTAAGCAAGTTAGGCTGGGAGTTCGTGGACCGCATCCTGACACACGGGAATGATATTTGCCTCATATTCAACTCAAGCGTCAATGCGTATCGCCGGCTCGACCCCCATTTCGAGGCGCCCAACCAGCTGAAGGCTTCACCGGTCGACCGCGGAGCGATGGTGCGTATCCCCATCGGTAACGAGCGCAGCATGCGCACAGAAGTGCGCGCCGTGGCTCCGGATGCGAACCCTTACATGGTCATGTATTCCATCTTCAAGACCGGCCTGGACGGCGAAACTGCCAAAATCAAGAACCTCCGCCAGGCGCAACGCTACTTGCCGGACAACATTTACACTGCGATCGACGATTTTGAGAAAGCAGAGTGGACCACCAAGCTGTTCGGTGCCGACGTGAAGGGGCGATACGCTGAGCTGAAGCGCGCATCGGCTGACCGGTGCCCGCGGCAGCTGGGCACCGTCGTCAAAGCGCCCGAGGTGCAGTTCCACCACGAAGTCTACAACCAGTTCCTTTGGAACTTGTTCTAGATTGTTCCCGTAATGGCGGAGCATCCTGCGCCGCAGCAGACTCTTACGCTGTTCTCTTACGCTGTTCTCTTACGCTGTTCTCTTACGCTGTTCTCTTACGCTGTTCTCTTACGCTGTTCTGACTTGGGCGCTCTTGGCATTGACAGCGTCAAGCACGCGCGTGGAATAAATGAGCGCGGCTCCCGCATTCATGGCGACCGCGACGCCCAGCGCCTCAGCAACCTCTTCTTTTGTGGCTCCGGCCTTCAACGCCGCTTCGCTGTGCACCACGATGCAGCCGTCGCACCGCGTCGTGACCGCAACGGCTAGGGAGATTAACTGGCGCGTTTTCTCATCAAGCTTGCCCGTTTTGGAATTTGCCGCGCTGAGCGTCTGATAGCCGCGGACGGTGTCCGGGCTGAGCTTCATCAGTTCGCCTAATCTGGCGCCGATCTCCTTGTGGTATTCGTTCCAGTCGATCATCATATGCATCTCTCCTTCCGCTCGTATCCTCACTCCGCGCGAGTATACCTCGGTGCTGTCCTGCGCCGCGTGGGATTGTTATGATTGTGGTATCTTCTTTAATTCGCGCTGGACTCTGGTCGGTTCTGTCGAGCGGCAAGTACACAATTAACCTATTTGCAAGGGGTCATGGACCATGAAGAAGTCGTATAACGGGCAGGCCATTCCCGCCGGGGGAAAGGCTATCGAGTATAGCGGCGGCGAACTGCGCGTGCCGGACGCGCCGATCATTCCATTCATTGAAGGCGACGGAACGGGACGCGATATCTGGAAGGCCTCGCGGCGCGTGTTCGATGCTGCGGTGGAGCATGCTTATGGCAGCAAGCGGCGCGTGGCATGGTTTGAAGTTTTTGCCGGCGAAAAGGCGTTCAATGCGTTCAAGGAGTGGTTGCCGGACGACACGGTAGAGGCAATCCGCGACTTTCGGGTGGCCATCAAAGGTCCGCTGACTACTCCGGTCGGCGGCGGAATTCGCTCGTTGAACGTAGCGTTGCGACAGATTTTGGATTTGTATTCGTGCGAGCGGCCAGTGCGCTACTATGCGGGAGTTCCCTCCCCGGTGAAACATCCCGAGAAGATGGACGTGGTGATCTTTCGCGAGAATACCGAGGATGTGTACATCGGGATCGAGTGGAAGTCCGGCTCTCCCGAGGCCAAAAAGCTGCTGGAATTCTTGAATGGCGAGATGCTGAAGGACGGAAAGAAGCAGATTCGCTGGGACTCCGGCGTGGGCATCAAGCCAATGTCGCCGACGGGAACAAAGCGGCTGGTGCGAAGAGCGATCAAGTACGCACTGGCGCATGGGCGCAAGAGCGTGACGCTGGTTCACAAGGGAAACATCCAGAAATTTACCGAAGGCGGATTTCGCGATTGGGGATATGAACTGGCGCGGGAGGAGTTTCGCGGGCAGACGGTGACCGAGCGCGAGAGCTGGATCGTCGACAATCTGGACCAGAATCCATCACTGACCGTAGAACAGAACGGCGCCATGATTGAACCGGGGCTGGAGCGGGCCACCGAGGCATTCAAGAAAAGTGTCTATGACGAAGTCAAGCAAGTCCTTGACGCGATCTATACGACGCATGGCAAAGGTCAGTGGAAGAAGAAACTGATGATCAATGACCGCATCGCGGATTCCGTGTTTCAACAGGTGCTGCTGCGTGCTGATGAGTACAGCGTGCTGGCGACTTCGAACTTGAATGGCGATTACTTGTCGGACGCCTGCGCCGCGCAGGTCGGCGGCCTGGGCATGGCGCCGGGCTCGAATATCGGCGATGGTTATGGTGTGTTTGAAGCCACGCACGGGACGGCGCCGAAGTATGCGGATAAGGATGTGATCAATCCAAGCTCGGTGATGCTGTCGGGCGCAATGATGTTTGAATTTTTGGGGTGGGAGGAAGCCGCGCAGCTCATCGAAAACGGCATTGCGCGTACGATTCAGCAAAAACGCGTTACGTATGACCTCGAGCGGCTGATGAGCGGCGCAAGCAAAGTGGGAACGTCGGCGTTTGCTTCGGCGATTATCGAGAATATGGCGGCGCACGCGGTCGCACGATAAATCAAAAATAAAAAGATAGTGCCGAGGCCCTGGGCACGCAGAGGATCGCAGAGAAGAGCGAGGAGAGAGACGGAATGCGGAAGAAGGTCACGGTGGTGGGCGGCGGATTCGTGGGGTCGACGACCGCACAGCGGATTGTGGATAAGGAGCTAGCGGACGTGGTGTTGACCGACATTCTGGATGGACCACCGGCGGGCAAAGCTCTGGACATGATGGAATCCGGGCCGATCACGCGATCCGATTCGCGAGCGATAGGAATTTCTACGGCGAATGGCGATTACAGCGCGACGGCGGGCAGCGATGTTGTCGTAATCACCGCGGGATTTCCGCGCAAGCCAGGAATGAGCCGCGACGATTTGTTGAAAGCGAACTACGATGTGGTGAAAGCGGTGGTCGAGCAGATTGTGCGGCACTCGCCGAACTGCATCATTATTGTGGTAACGAATCCGCTAGACGCCATGGCGCAGGCGGCGTGGAAGGTGAGCGGGTTTCCGAAGAGCCGCGTGCTGGGCATGGCCGGCGTACTCGATTCCGCGCGCATGAGCACGTTTGTGGCGATGGAATGCAAGGTTAGCGTGGAAAACGTGCACTCGTTTGTGCTCGGCGGGCACGGCGACGATATGGTTCCGCTGCCGCGCTATTCGACCGTGGCCGGGATTCCGCTGCCAGATTTGCTGCCGAAGGAGCGCATCGACGCGATTGTAGAGCGCACTCGCAAGGGCGGAGCGGAGATTGTCAATTTACTTAAGACCGGGTCCGCGTATTATGCGCCCTCGGCGGCTGCTGTGGAGATGGTCGAAGCGATCTTAAAGGATAAGAAGAAAGTTTTGCCTTGCGCCGTCTATTTGGATGGCGAGTACGGAATCAAGGGGCTATTCGTCGGGGTCCCCGTCAAGCTTGGCGCCAAAGGCGTCGAGGAAATCATTCAAATTAAGCTAACTGCCGAGGAGAATATGGCGCTGCAGAAGTCGGCCGGGTCGGTGAAGGAACTGGTGAACGTGCTGGGAATTTGAGCAAGGCAAAGACTTAACACAGAGGACGCAGAGCTCGAAGCACCGAGGTCACAGAGAAGAAGGGGCGCACAGGCAGGGCGCCCTTTCCCTACTGACTAGAAGCCGAAGAGTTTTCCGGCTCCTGCTACCAACGCTAACGTAAAGACGGCAATCACAACTTCGCCGATGGCGCCCACCGCGAATGGGCGCAAGCCCTGTTTTCGCATTTCGCGGAAGTTAGTGCGCAGCCCTACGCCTGCGAACGTCAGAAGAAATGCCCAGCGAGAGAGATTCGCCAGCGCCGTGGTCTGCTCCTTGGTGAAGAAATGGTACGTCGCGAGAATGGAAATCAACAGGAACCCGAGAACGAACTTCGGGAATTTTTGCCAGAGGAATGCGGCTTTGTTCCCTACGGTCTTGGCTTGGCCGCGGCTGGCCCAGTAAATCGCGTAGGCGAGCACGACGAAACCGATCATTGCGTTGCGCGTGGTCTTGGCGAGAACTGCTAGCTTGCCCGCGGCATCGGAGTAGAGCGCGCCGGCCGCCGTGGCTTCAGCAGTGTTGTCGACGGCGAGTCCCGCCCACAGGCCGTAGGCGTGATCGCTGAGGTGCAGTGCGTGGCCAATCAAGGGAAACGTGAAGAGCGAGAGAGCGCCGAGCGCGAGAATCGCAGCAATGGCGAACGAAGAGTCTTCGTCATCAGCTTCGATAGCGCCCTGCGTGGCGATGATGGCGCTGACGCCGCACACTGCCGAGCCGACCGCCAATAGCGAGGTGAGCTTAGGACGCAGACCGAAGGCGCGACCAAGGAAAGTCATGAACGCAATTGCCACGGTAATTTCGATGGCCACAAGCGCGAGACTGACGCCGCCAAGTTTCAGCACGTCGCCAAGGAGAAAGCGCGAGCCGAGCAGCACGATACCCGCCTTCAGCCAGAATTCGTAGGTGGCCACGCCGGAGCGAAAAATCTGTGGCACACCGACGGTATTTGAAATCACCAGGCCGATCAGGATGGCCCACAGAACGTACTCAATATTGGGAAACGTCCAGTGATGCGCTTTCGCGTAGGTACCTACGTTGCGCTCCAACAGTTTGCCCGCGTAGCCGACCGCAGCGAGCAGCAGCACGCCGGGAATTACGCGCAGGAATTCCAGAGCTGGCTGGGCCGGTCTTGCTTGCGGTAATGCGATTGCGTCCGCCATTGTTTTCCTCTCGTAATGAAGTCTTGGATAAGGTTGTGCGCTCGCGCCCTACCAGGGCACGCGCGTGAAAACGCCTGCGCGGATGAGCAGGGCGGCAAGAAGAGCAGCCACAACCGCCCAGCTATCGAGCGACAACAACCAACTCTTGCGAGAATTCAGGGGTACTGCGTTGGTGCTCATAGTTTTCTCCTTGATTGGTCCTTCAACTCACGGCCGCCCGTGGCGCGTGACGATCGTTCGGTGTACTGTGCCAAAATGCTTTGCTGATCTCCTGAACCTTTTGCGATGCGACGCGCCCGACAATCATCAAGGCCGGTGCGGGAAGTTTTTCCTCGTCGGCCAACCGCGCAAGGCTGGTCCATCGAATTTGCTCTTCGGCGCCCGTGGCATTTGACACGATCACGCACGGCAGGTCGTCCGGCAGGCCGCCTTCACGTAGACGGTGAGCGACTTCGGCATAATCGGGGCCGGGCATGTACAGAGCCAGTGTTGTGGTGCTGGTGATGGCGCCCCAATCCAGTGCCGGGCCTTCTGTGCTGCGCGAAAATGTGCTGATTACAACCTGCGACGCAGCGCGGCGATCCGTGAGCGAAATCCCCGCCACGGCCGCAGCACCAAGCGCCGCGGTGATACCCGGCACGACTTCAAAATCCACCGCGGCATTTCGAAGCGCCTCGATTTCTTCTCCGGCGCGCCCGAAGATAAGAGGGTCGCCTCCTTTTAGTCGAATGACGACTTCATGGTTCGCGGCTGCCGATACCAGCAAGGAGTTGATTTCGTCTTGCGTGAGCAGCTTTCGTCCGCACCGCTTGCCGACATCGATTACTTCGGCATCGCGCGCGATAAGCTGCAGAATTTCGCGGCTGACCAGGGAATCGTGAAACACGATGCCAGCCCGCGCGAGCAGGCGCGCCGCTTTCACGGTAAGGAGCTCCGGATCTCCTGGCCCAGCGCCGACCAAGTACACCTTGCCCATCAAGACGCTCCCTGCCCGGCACGTTTCCGTCGCGCTTCCTGAAGAAACCGCTCGAACATCGGCTGGCTCGCGAGATGGTGCAACAGAACCTTCTTGGAATCCGCGCTACCCTCGCCGGCGCGCAGCAGTTCGCGGGCGGCGCCCAACCATTCGAGCCATAGCCCATACTCGGGACTAAACTGCTTTTCAATCTGCAGGCGAAGGCGCTGCGCCAGCGCCGGACTCTTACCGTTCGTGGAAACAGCGATTTGCAGGTCGCCGCGCTGCACGACCGAGCCATAGTAAAAATGGCAGTGCTCGATGTCGTCCACGGCGTTGCACAGAATTCCTCGCGCGTCAGCCTCGCCGAAAACAGCTTCGTTGACACCGGGCGCAGACGTGGCGGCAATAACCAGGTATGCGCCGTCGAGGTCCGCGGGTGCGAACGTCGTTGCTCGCCATTCCACTTTTCGCTGTCCGATCCATTGAGCAATGACCGGTGTCACCTGCGGCGCGACAACGCGAACGCGAGCCTCAGCCGCAAAAAGGCCCTCAATCTTCCCTTCCGCGACGGCGCCGCCGCCAACAACCACAATCAGGCGATCCCGAAGCTTCACGAAAATTGGCAGCAAGCTCATGTTAGCCTTCGACTCCCAGCGGCACGGGCCCAGCCGCAGCGTCGCGTTCGACAGGGGCGACGAATTCTCCAGCCAGCCACCCGCGAATTTGCTCGTTCGAGTGGCGCGCGAAGAAACGCCGCAGATTCTCGCCCGGTGCGCGCTGCTCGTTGAATTCGCGCAGCAGCCGCTCTATGGCGTCCGGCACTTCGGACGCCGCGCAACGGAAGCCCACCGGCCGCGCAATCGAAGCGAACTCGCCCACGCTGCCGCCAACGCAGAAGTAATACGCGTCGACCATCCGACCGTCGACCTTCAACTTCTTGCCTTCGATTCCAATGTCCGCGATCCAGTGTTGGCCGCAGCTATTTGGGCATCCAGTGACGTGCAACTTGAGCTGCTCCTGGAATCCCGGCAGTCGCTGATCGAGCTCTTCCGTGAGCCAGCGCGCAAAGCCCTTCGTCTCAGTCAGCGCCAGCTTGCAGAACTCAGACCCCGTGCAAGCAACGGTTCCGCGCGCAAAAGCAGAAGCGCGTACCGGCAAGCCGACCGCGGTCAGCTCGCTCGCGACTCGCGGCGCATGCCCGTTGGGAACATTCACGATCAGCAGGTTTTGCATGATGGTGTTGCGGAGATGCCCGTCGGCGTAGCGGTCGGAGAGATTCGCAGCGGTGCGCAACTGCTCCGGCGTTATGCGCCCGCGCAGCACGTTGGCGCCGACATAGGAAAGGCCCCGCTGCTTCTGTGCGTGAACGCCGACGTGATCGCGATGAATGTCCGACGGAAGCTCTTCGGGCTCGGCAGGATCGAGCGCAAACCCAAGCCGATCTTGCAAAGCGGCCAGGAAGGACTCCGCGGTCCAGCCATGTTGCAGGAACAGAAATTTCAGCCGGGCGCGCTCCCGGTTTTGGCGGAGCACTTCGGATTCACGAAAGAGCTCCGCCACGCCGCGTACGACCGGGACAGCTTGCTCCCACCGCACGAAAGCGTTCAAGCGAACGCCGAGGTGCGGATCAGTAGAGAGACCCCCGGCCACGCGCACCGAGAATCCGACCTCATCCCCGTGCAAGCGCTTTCGCGTGACCGCAGTAAGTCCGACATCATTGATCTCCGGATACGTGCACCACGAACGGCAACCGGTGATGGAAACCTTAAACTTGCGCGGCAGATTGTAGAACTCGGAATTGCCGCCAAGCTGCCCATTCAACTCCAGCGCCAAAGGAGAAGCATCGCAGTACTCATGCGCGTCAAAACCCGCCAGCGGGCATCCCGTAATATTCCGCGCCACGTCGCCGCACGCGCCGGTGGTCGAAAGCCCCACGCGCCAAAGCGTCTCAAGAACTTCGGGCAGCGATTCGATCGTCACCCAATGGAACTGCACGTTCTGGCGCACCGTAATATCCGCAACGCCGCGGGCATGGCGCTCGGCGAGGTCGGCGATGGTGCGCGCCTGCTGACTGCTCAGGAGACCGTTGGGAATTCGGATGCGCACCATAAAGAACGGCGTCGCTTTGCCTTCGCCATTCTTGCCGCCGACCACGCCGGCGCCGTCGCCCTGCGTGTAAACGCCCCACGAACGAAAATACGTGCCCAGCCATTCGAGTGGAATCGAAGCGTGCCCCTGCCGCGCAAACGCGCGAATCTCATCGAAATGCTCCCAGGCATTTTTCTCGCGTTTCAATCGCTCGACGCGTTGCGCTTTGGTTTCCTTCACTTCGCTCATAGGGATGCCCCAAAAACAAAAAACCCACGTTGGCCTGAACTCTGGCAACGTGGGTTTCGGAACTTTCGCTTACTTTACGTCTAAGTCCGGAAACTCCTCTGGCCAGAGATGGTTGCCTTGCGACACGCAGCGTTGCACGCGCAAGTACAACAGATCGTCTGGCAACAGATGTTCATCGAACTTAGAGAATACGTTTGGCGGCCGACAAAAGTCAAATTGGCGTCAACGCAAAAAACAAATCCATCAAATCCGAAAAACCGATGCCCGCCTATTGCGGCTTCTTCGCGGGCGTCGGGGGCTTAGACGCAGCAGCCGGCGCGCTGGTGAGCAGCGTCCCCGACTTGATGGTGTCGAGCTTGGGAAAGCCCTTTTCCAAGTATGCTTTGCCCTGCGCTTGGATCTTGTCCTGATCGATCCCCGCGCCGTCTCCGTATTGGTCGTAGAACATTTCGACCACCTTCATTCCGTCGCCTTCCACTACCCCGAACGGCGCGAAACCCTGCCGATCGAGGCGGCTGTTGTCCTGGAGATTGATGAACACCTGCGTGGTGCGCGTATTCGGCCCAGCCGTCGCAAACGTGATGTACCCCTTCTTGTTGCTCTGCGTCACGGGATCATCCTTAATATCAGTTCCCTTCCACGCCGTGGTCACGGCGGGATATGCGCTAATCCCGAACTGCGCGACGAAGGACGGCACCACGCGGAAGACGCTGACGTTGTCATAGAAATGATGCTTGACGAGGGTGTAGAAGCGGTCAGCGCCGAGCGGCGCCCAGGCGCGGGTCACGCTTAGCGTGATTTCGCCGCGCGTGGTCACGAATTTTACTTTGTACTGCTCCGGAGCTTTGTCCTTCAGCAGCGCCGGCCGCAACAGCGCGCGGTCATAAGTGCGTGGGGCAGAGGGAGCCTTCTTCGTTGCGGTGCCCTGCCCAGCTCCTCCACTCTTTGGCGCCGTCTTTTGCGCCGGTGCAGGAGCTTGCGCCCACGCCGGTGCTATCGCCGGAATCGCGACGATCCATGCCATGGAAACTAGAACTGCGACTGCGATTTTGCCCACCTTGTGACTCGAGCTCATTACGACTCCCTCTCCTCTATGGTATTTCTGCTCTTACTTCGCGGAATTCAGTTCCCTGCTCACACGCTCCACTTCCGTCATCACGCGCAGCGTGTTTTCGCCCAAAATCTTTCGCACATCATCTTCCGAATAGCCCTTGCGCAGCAGCGCCTCCGTGATCTTCGGCAGCTTCGCAGCATCCTCCATCCCGAAGGGCATATTGGCGCCGTCAAAATCGGAGCCGAGACCGACGTAGTCCGCACCGACCAGCTTCACGGCGTGATCAATGTGCTCGATAATCTTTGTATAGTCCACGCGCGGCAGCTTGCCTTGCTGCACGTATTCGCGGGTGATGCGGTCACCTTCAATTAACTGGCAGCCTTCCTTGTTTCCGCATCGTTTCTCGACTTCGGCGGTAATCGCTTTCGTAATCTCCGGATTCTTGTCGGCGTTCATGAACTCCTCGCTGAGAAAGCCGACGTGGTAGTTAATCTGAATGACTCCGCCCTTTGCCGCCAGGTCCTTAATCATTTGGTCGGTCATGTTGCGCCGAGCGTCGCAGATCGCGCGGCAAGAAGAATGCGAAGCGATCAGCGGAGCCTTGCTGACGGCCAAGGCGTCGTAGAAAGTTTTGTCGCTGACGTGGGAAATGTCCACCATCACACCGAGCCGATTCATTTCGCGCACGACGTCTTTGCCGAAATCGGTTAGCCCGTTGTGCACTGCCGTGTCTGTGGAGGAGTCCGCCCATTCATCGTTGCCGCTGTGCGTCAGCGTCATGTAGCGCACGCCGAGCGCCGCATAGGAGCGCAGCACGCTCAGATCGTTGGCGATCATGTGCCCGCCCTCGACACCCATCAGCGCCGCAATCTTGCCTTGCTTGCGCGCGTCGCGGACCTCCACAGCCGTGGTGGCGAGAACGATGCCCTTAGGATGCTTGCGCACTTGCTCGCGCACTGCGTCGATTTGATCGAGCGCGTGCTTGATCGCTTCAGGTCCCGTGATTTTGCTGGGAATCCAGATGGAAAAGAAAATCGCGCCGAGCCCACCTTCCTTCATCCGCGGAATATCGATGCTGCCGCTCGCGCTCCGCGCCCCGAGGTCAAAGTCGCCGTCGAGAAACCGCTGCGTCGTGTCATCGTGCGTATCGACCACGATCGATGCAAAGTGCAGCTTGCGCGCACGGGCGGAGATCTCGTCCGCTTTTGGCGTCGCGCTCATGAAAACTCCGTCAGCGACGCACAGCACCGCGACAGCAGCAATAATGGTTCGAAGCATTTCACCTCGCTGCCTTCCCCCGGAATTATCGTTCCGCCTGCAGTTCGCGGCTCACGCGCTCTACCTGCTCCATCACGCGCAGCGTGTTTTCCCCCAAAATCTTGCGAATATCCTCTTCCGAATAGCCCTTCCGTAGCAGCGCCTCCGTAATCCTCGGCAGCTTCGAGCAGTCTTCCATCCCATCGGGCATGGTAGCTCCGTCGAAATCCGAGCCGAGGCCCACATGCTCAGTGCCCACCAGTTTAACCACGTGATCGACGTGATCCACAATTCGCTCCCAGCTCACGTGCGGCAGCTTCCCTTGCTCGGTCATTTTCCGTTCGACGGCGCTCTGGACTTTGGCAGTACAGTCCACGTCGTCGCCACACTCCTTGATGGCTTGACTGAGCACGCCCACGACACCGGCGCCCGCCGTAGCTTGGTCGTAAGCACTCTTGTACGCCTGATCGATGAAGCTCTTCTCGTAGTTGATATGGATCACTCCTCCCTTGGCGGCCAGCGCCTTAATCATGTCGTCGGACATGTCTCGCACATGATCGCAAAGCGCGCGGCAAGAAGAGTGCGAAGCAATCAGCGGCGCTTTGCTGACCTCCAGCGCATCATAAAAAGTTTTGTCGCTGACGTGCGAAATGTCCACCATGATTCCCTGCCGGTTCATTTCCCGCACAATCTCCTTGCCGTAGTCGGTCAGCCCATTGTGCGCCGGCTTGTCCGTCGAGGAGTCCGCCCACTCGTCATTGTAAAAGTGCGACAGGGTCATGTAGCGCACACCCAAATCGCCGAAAATGCGCACCATGCGGATGTCGTTTCCGATCATGTGCCCGCCTTCGACGCCCATCAGCGCCGCGATCTTCCCCTGGGCGTGGGCGCGCCGCACGTCCTCGACAGTACGCGCAAATGCCAGATCGTTCGAGAACTTGCGCACGTTTTCGTGCACCGCGTCGACCTGATCCAGCGCCTTCTGCACCGCGGGCGGCCCCATGATTCGTCCATCGATCCAGATCGAAAAGAAAATAGCGTTCATTCCGCCTTCGCGCATCCGCGGAATATCGATGTGGCCGTCCGGGTTGCGCTTGCCGAGATCGAAGCGCTTTGAGAAAAACCGCTGCGTCGTGTCGTCGTGGGTGTCCAGCACGATCGAGGAGAAATGAATTTTGCGGGCGCGTTCGGCGATTTCGTCAGCGGACGTGCTGCGAACCAGCAACACTCCACCGACCGCACAGGCTACAACACAAAAGAAGGCAGCGATCCGACGCATTTACGCTCCAACCTGCAGATGTGCGAGAGAGTTTACCCTACCAGCCAACCGAAAAGCGCCTGTTTCCATGCCTGACGATTAATTTCCGCCAGCGATTCCGTTAGAGGAATTTCTTTAGGGCAGGCCTTGACGCAGTTTTGCGCGTTGGCGCAATCCTCGATGCCGCCGTTTCCCATCACCGCCTGGATGCGCTCCTTGGCGTGCATCGCGCCCGTCGGATGCATGTTGAACAATCGCACCTGGCTGAAGATGGCCGCGCCCATAAAATTATTGTGCTCGTTGACCTGCGGGCAGACTTCTAGGCAGTTACCGCAGGTAATGCAGCGCGAGAGCGGGTAAGCCTTCTCCTGCACCTCAGGTGCGATACGCGGGCCCTCGCCGAGATTGTACGTGCCGTCGATGGGAATCCACGCCTTCACGCGCTTCAGGCTGTCAAACATGAACTGGCGGTCGACGGTCAGATCGCGAACCACCGGAAACTTCGACAGCGGCTCAATGCGAATCGGCTGCTCGAGTTGATCCACCAGCGCGGAGCAAGCCATGCGCGCCTTGCCGTTGATAAGCATCGCGCAGGAACCGCACACCTCTTCCAGGCAATTCGAGTCGTAGGAGACGGGAGTCGTTTGCTTGCCCTCGTGTGTGACGGGATTCTCCGCGATATCCCGCAGGCAAATGATCACGTTCATGGATGGCCGCCAAGGCAGCGCAAACTCCTCCCATCGGGAGGCCCGCTTAGGGCTCGCTTGCCGCTTTATTTTGACGATGACCTTTTTGCCTTCTGGCATCTCAAACCTCGACTTCAACTAAGCCGCGCCTCAGAGTCTCATTTGTCATTTTGCCGCGTCATACCTCCGCGGCCGAGGCGGAATCTGCGAAATGTCTACCGGCTCGTACGTGAGCTGGATGTCGTCGTGCACCCACTTCGCGCGCGTGGTCTTGAGCCAATTGCTGTCGTCCCGCTCCGGAAAATCAGGCTTGTAGTGCGCGCCGCGCGACTCGTTGCGACACAACGCGCCAACGGTAATCACCCGCGCGAGAACCAACATATTGCCCAGCTCACGCGCAAAGTTCAGCGTCTGATTCGACCAGCGCGTGCGATCACTTAGGTTGATCTTCCTGTAGCGCGCCCGCAAATTGTTGAGTTTTGCATTTGCACCTTCCAGATTCTTGTTGATGCGCGTCACCGTTACGTGCTCGGTCATGATTTCGCCCAGCTCTTTCCAAATGGTGATCGGATTCTCCGAGCCTTGCTGCGAGATCAGCGCCTGATTCATCTCTTCCTGTCTCTTTCGCTCACGCGCAAATACGCTCGATTCGACGACCTCCGCACCTTTTTCCAGATTGCGCGCATACTTCACCGCTGCAGGCCCGGCAATTCCGCCGCCAAAGATGCAGGACACCAGCGAGTTCGCTCCCAACCGGTTCGCGCCATGATACTGATACTCGCATTCGCCCGCAGCGTAAATTCCTGGCACATTCGTGGCCTGGTCTTCGCCGTTCACCCACAAGCCGCCCATGGTGTAGTGCATGGCCGGGAAAACTTTCATCGGCTCTTCGCGTGGATCAACGCCGAGAAACTTCTCGTAAATCTCCAGAATCCCTTCCAGCTTGCGATCCAGCGTCTCGCGCGGAATGTGCGTCACGTCGAGATACACCGCCGCCGCCCCGCCTATTCCCAGTTTCTCCTGATACACGATGCGGTGAATTGCGCGCGTAGCGATGTCGCGCGGCACCAAATTTCCATACTTCGGATACCACTCCTCGAGAAAATAGAACCGCTCGCTCTCCGGAATGCTCTTCGGTGCCCGCTTCTCCGCAGGATTTCGCGGAACCCAAACGCGCCCGCCCTCTCCGCGCGCCGATTCGCTCATCAAGCGCAACTTGTCTTCCCCTGGAATCGCCGTCGGATGCACCTGGATAAATTCGCCGTTGGCGTAGTCGACGCCCTGCTGAAACAGCGCGGATTGCGCTGAGCCGGTGCACACCACCGAATTGGTCGAGCGCCCAAAAATCGCGCCGACTCCCCCGGTGCAGAAAATGACCGCATCCGCGGGAAACGTCTTCACTTCCATCGACCGCAAATCCATCGCGCAAATGCCGCGGGCGACACCCGTATCGTCGATCACCGCCGACAAAAACGTCCAACCCTCACGTTTCGCCACTCTGCCTTCGGATTCGTGGCACCGCACCTGCTCGTCCAGCGCATACAGCAATTGCTGACCCGTGGTCGCCCCGGCGAAGGCAGTGCGATGATAAAGTGTCCCGCCAAACCGCCGGTAATCCAGCAAGCCTTCCGGCGTGCGATTGAACATCACGCCCATGCGATCCAGCAGGTCGATGATTCCCGGCGCCGCTTCGCACATGCGCTTGACCAACGGCTGATTCGCCAGGAAATCTCCGCCATAAATCGTATCGTCAAAATGCTTCTGCGTGGTATCGCCTTCACCCTTCTGATTTTTCGCAGCGTTGATTCCGCCCTGCGCGCACACCGAATGCGAGCGCTTGACCGGCACGATGGAGAAAAGCTCCACGGGCACGCCAGCCTCAGCCACACGAATCGTGGCCATCAGGCCGGCCAGTCCTCCGCCGACTACGATGATCCTCGGTTGTCTCATTTCTGCGTTAAATACGAGGCGAAGGGGTGCCAGTTATAGCGGAAGCTCACGACGATCAAAACACCTACAAGGCTAAAGACCACGCCGACCGCCGCGCCCAACTGCCCGGCAACGCGCTGCGCGCGTACCGTTGCCGCCAACCCCCACTTGCATAGAAAATTCCAAATGCCAACGCCCAGATGAAACGACGTTGCGACGACTCCAACCATCATGAAGGCGAAAGCCCACGGGTTTCGCATTTGCTGTGCCATTTCGCTGTAGGTCGACATTCCGTGTGTCAGCCACCGTTGCGTATAAACGTGCCACCCAATATAGACAAACGCGATCAACCCCGTGTAGCGCTGAAACGTGTACAGCCAATTCTTCATCCATGGATATTGCGAGACGTTCGATTCGCCGCGCAGCCAGATATAAATCCCATACCCGCCGTGAAAAAGAATTGGCAAAAAAATGAAGGCCCATTCCACGAAAACGCGAAAGGGAATGGTTTGAAGTCCTACTGAAGTCTCGTTGTATTTTTCGGCACTGACCAGCGCAGAGCTATTGGACCAAAAATGTTCCGCCAAAAATGCGCCTACTGGAACAATGCCACTTAAGGAATGGAGTTTGCGAAGGAGGTAACTGGTTTCAGGCCGGGTTGCCGTGGCAGACATGCCCTCTCCGCCGCGTCATTTCTGACATTAAGCTCGTGAATCGCGGCAAATTCAGTATAGGGAGTTGTCAAAGGCGATGCAAGTTGCCGCAATTCGATCATGTTGTAAACATTTCGCAATTTCCAGCGTTTACATATTAGGCCCACGCACCTTCAGCTTCCTCTCCGCCAATTTGGCGCGATGCTATCCTGCGTCCGTAATCCTGCCGGGACCTCTCACCTGGCCGCAAGTGGCACGGCGCAGTTTCTGGACAAAAACATGAATCTNGCAACAGNACTGGAACGCCTCGCGGACACGCTGGATGGCGAAGCCGGCGATCACCCGCAAGTTTCCTTCGCCTCTGTCGCGGAACGCATCGCCAAGAACCTTTCCGTNCGCGCCGACGAAGTAGCCATCCTCGGTGTCTCCCATCGCTGNNAGCATTTGCACTTCGTCGTGCCGGAAGCGCTGAGAAACGTCGGCTTCATCCCGCTCTCCAGCAAATCCNCGCTCGCCGCCCGCACTACGAGGGAGAGCCGCCCGGAAATCATCAACGATTTCAGCTCCGTTAAACACGCCAGCGTTTTCGAAGGCGTAAAATTGGCGGCCGAAGGCGCGGAAGTCATTCAGAAAATCATCAGCGCTCCGATTGTCTCCGGCGATCGCGTCGTCGGCGTCATACAAATCAGCCGCAAAGGCGCCAATGTAAAAGCCGCCGGCCCCGATTTCACTTCCGACGACCTCGGAAAGGTCCTTTCCCTCTGCAAGCCCCTCGGAAAACTCCTGCAACGCGCCGTGTCCGACTAAATTCTCCGGGTTCTCTGTGACCTCTGTTGTGAAATTGCCTTTCCTCGCGTGCACAACTCGCTTTTGTCTGCGAAGATTATTGATGAATCCTCTGAAATGCGTTGACACTGCAAAACCTTCTTGTTACTTTTCCACAGCACAAAATTTTTCGACGTCACATTCTCACGGAGGCACCGCACACCGGCACCATGGCGTTCGTCGCTAAGAAAATCTTTCTTACCAAAGGCGTCGGAAAACATCGCGAAAGGCTCTCCAGCTTCGAGCTCGCGCTTCGCAACGCGGGTATTGCAGCATGCAACATCGTGCGGGTCTCCTCCATCTTCCCGCCTAATTGCAAATTGATCTCGCGCAGCGAAGGATTGAAGCACATCAGGCCCGGCCAGGTCGCGTTTACCGTCATCAGCGAAAATTCCACCAAGGAACCGCATCGCCTGATCGCCGCCAGCATTGGCCTTGCGCTTCCGAGCGACAAGTCAATGTACGGCTATCTGTCCGAGCATCATTCCTTCGGCGAAACCGAGGAAGTCGCCGGCGAATACGCTGAAGAGCTCGCCGCGGAAATGCTCGCGACCACCCTGAACGTCGAATTTGATCCAGATCTTTCCTGGGACGAGAAAAAAGAGGTCTACCGCATCTCCAATAAAATCGTCCGCACCCTCAACGTCACGCAATCCGCAGTCGGCGACAAGCGCGGCCTCTGGACTACCGTCCTCGGCGCCGCCATCCTCATCGGCGAAGACGACTGAATTGATCAGCTCGGAAAAATCAGGAATCTAGATCGTAGGCGGTCTTAAGCCACGTCTTCACGTCACTGTCGATTTCATCTACAGCTTTCAGCTCGATGCGATGCGTGATGCGGTCTTTCTTCGCCAATCCGCCCGTGTCAATCAACCGCTTCGGCAATTTCCCTTTGTAATGCGCTAACGCAAATGCCAAATCAATCCGCGTGTTCGTAGTCGGCTTGATCTGCGCAAACACATGCTTCCGATACAGCGGCACAATCGTCTTGCACGGGCAAGCTTTCACGTCCGCACCCATCGATTTCCCAAGCTTCCAGAGCTCATCGTAAATCGGCCGCAGCTTCTTTTTCGGCCCTGCGTACTGCTCTTCCACGTGGCGCAGCGCGCTCCGCAGATACGATTCCGGGCCATCGAACTCCCCACCCTTGCCGCTAGCCCGTTCCGCAAGCCACCCCGCGCTGTTCGCCCCCAGCTTCTGTTTCGTCTTCAGCCATTCCCGCCGTCCCTTTTCATCCTCCGGACCTTCCTTCTTTATCAGCGCCGTCCCTCTTCCAGCGAGCGTCCCGTCTTTTCCTTCAGCTCCGCGATGCACTTCTGCATCATCACCACGGAAGGATGCACATCGTAAAGCGCCTGCGTCTTGGCTGCTCCTCTGCTAGCCATGCGTCACCTCTATTTGCCACTCCCTCGTTTGAAGTAGCCGATGCGTTCCAGCACCGCGCCGACGATCAGCGGCAGCGCCACCGTCGCATCGTCAAAAACTTCCGCAAAGCGCCCGCCTTCCTCCGGCGGCACAAACTTGCCCCACGAAACCGCTTCGGTATACGTGCTGCCGCTCAGCCCGCCCCAGTGCACCGGCTCGGGACAAATCCGCACGCCGTAGTTGTAGCGCTTCAGCGGCAGTTTCCGATACCCGCGCCGCGCCAGCAGCTCCGCATACACCCCAAATTGTTGCGACCAGTTGCGCGGCACTCCCCCGCCAACCGTAAAAATCCCCATGCGCTTGGTCGCCAGCATCGTCCCAGCGAACTTCTCGAAGTCCTCAAAAGGATCAAACCGCAATAGCGGCCGTTTCGCATCCTGTCGCGCGATTTTGTGCAGCGCGAAGTCAATCCCCAGCTCTGAATCGCTGAACGCCGGCACAAACACCGGCACATTGTGCTCATACGCCGACTTCAAAATCCCCCGCCCCGGAAAACCTTTGTGCAAGTACTCGCCGATCTTGCGATGCAGTTTCCAGCTACAAACCACTTCCTCCGCGTCCCAATTCGTCAGGATCTCGCCCATCACATCTTCAACGTGGTCCAGGTTCGTTTCCGGCTCCAGCGAATCGTAAACGCGGTTATACCCCGCCTCAAATAATTCCTTGTCGTCCATCGACGGGTTATACCGAAAATGCGAAAGCCCCGTCGCCTCCACCAGTCCATGCGCCATCAATGCACCGGTCGAAACAATCGCATTCACGACGCCCGATTCGATCAAATCACAAAAGATCAACCCCATCTTCCCGACCGTCAACGCGCCCGAAAGCGTCATCACCACGAAACAATCCTTGTCGCGCGCCATCGCCTCCACAACATCCGCGGCGTCGCCGATCTGCCGCCCGGTGAATGCCGTGTTCCCCATGGCGCGTACTAAATCGTCGATCGTGCGGCACCGCGACAAATCCAGCGCATAAATCGGCCGCAGCTTGTCTTTCACGGGATCATGCAGCACTCGCCCCGTGACAGTCTTCTTTTGCTGCTTCGCCATTTTCTCTCCTGGAAAAAATTTACCACTGATTTTTATCACGGTTTGCTACGATTCACGCGCATTTTTTCATCAACATCGCGTTTCGTACTTACAGTTGCGGAGATTGATGGCGCACTCGCCGCATCGGAAAGAGAACTGTTTCGTACCAAGCGCGCTGCGGGTGCTCGATGTTAAACTAAAGTCATGGCGGACAAGTTTACGGTCGGCCTCGCCCAAATGCGTTGCACCACCAACGCCGAGGAAAATCTTTCCCGCGCGATCGCGAAAATCCGCGAAGCTTCCGCGCGCGGCGCACAAATCATCTCATTACATGAACTGTTTCGTAGCGAATATTTCTGCCGCAAGGAAGATGCAGAGCTTTTCAATCTCGCCGAGCCTGTCCCCGGCCCTGCCACTGATGCGCTGGCGAAAATAGCGAAAGAAGAAAAAGTCGTCTTAGTCGTTTCTCTGTTCGAGCGCCGCGCCGCCGGCGTCTATCACAATACCTGCGCCGTGCTCGATGCCGACGGCAGCTTTCTCGGCAAATACCGCAAAATGCACATCCCCGACGACCCGCTCTACTACGAAAAGTTTTATTTCACCCCCGGCGATCTCGGCTTTCCTAATTTCCAAACGCAATATGGAAAAATCGGCGTGCAGATTTGCTGGGACCAGTGGTATCCGGAAGGCTCGCGCGTAACAGCGCTCAGCGGCGCGCAGGTAATTTTCTATCCCACCAGCATCGGCTGGCATCCGCACGAAAAGGCGGAATTCGGCGCTGCGCAGCTTGACGCCTGGAAAACCATTCAGCGCGCGCACGCCATCGCCAACGGCGTGTACGTGGCCGTCGTCAACCGCGTCGGCTTCGAAGGCAAACCCGCCAACGGCGATGCCGGCCTGGAATTCTGGGGCAACTCTTTCGTCGCCGATCCCTTCGGCCAAGTCGTCGCAGAAGCCTCCAACGATAAAGAAGAAATCCTTGTCGTCGAGTGCGATCCCGCGAAGAGCGAGGACACTCGTCGCAACTGGCCATTCCTCCGCGACCGCCGCATCGACGCCTACGGCCCGATCTTGAATCGCTGGCTAGGCGAATAATTCGCATGCCCACAGCGAGCGGTTCCACTCCATTCGAACGTGGTCTCTGGATGCCTGCCGAGTGGGAGCATCACGAAGCCACTTGGCTCGGCTGGCCCCACGAACAAACCGACTGGCCCGGCAAATTTCCTGCGATTCCCTGGGCCTACGCCGAAATAGTTCGTCATCTCGCGCATGTCGAACGCGTCTACCTGCTCGTCCAAAATCGCGCCGCCGAATCTCGCGTCCGCGACATCCTGAAAAAATCCGGCGTGAACCTCAACGCTGTTGATTTCTTCCGCGTGCCCACCGATCGCGGCTGGATGCGCGACTCCGGTCCCATCTGCGTGAGAAGCAGTGCCGGCGAAGTCGCTTACACGCACTGGCTCTTCAACGGCTGGGCCAAATACGGCAATCACAAAAAAGACGCCCTTGCTGTCACCAACGTAAACAAGAAACTCAAACGCCTCGCCTGGCAGCCCGTCCACAAGGGCCGCCGTGTGGTCCTCGAAGGCGGCAGCATCGACGTCAACGGCCGCGGTTCCCTGCTCACCACCGAAGAGTGCCTGCTCAGCAAGCGCCAGCAGCGCAATCACGGATTCACCCGTGAAGATTACGCCCACGTCTTCCGCAGCTACCTCGGCGTCACGCAAGTCCTCTGGCTGAAAAATGGCATCGCCGGTGACGACACGCATGGCCATGTCGACGATCTCGCCCGCTTCGTCAGCCCGACTACCATCGTCACCGTCGTCGAACAGGATCCCCACGACGCTAACTACGTTCCCCTTCAGGAAAATCTCGCCCTGCTGAAGTCCATGAAAGACCTCAACAGCCGCCCCTTTCGCATTGAAACTCTTCCCATGCCCGCGCCAATTTATTTCGATAATCAGCGCCTGCCCGCCAGCTATGCCAATTTTTACATCGCCAACAAGCTAGTCATGGTCCCGACGTTCAACGACCCCCATGATCGCGTGGCTCTCAACACCCTCGCCGGCCTATTCCCTGGCCGCGAAGTCGTCGGCATCGCCTGCCGCGACCTCGTCCTNGGCCTCGGCACGCTGCATTGCATGACCCAGCAGCAGCCCGCCGGCGCTTGAACTTTACTCANCTTTATTTCCCACTTGCGCTAGAATGCCCGTATCCAGGGCCATCTCCGTACCCTTCCAAGGAGACTNCATGCTCGAAATGATCCTGCAAACGCATGTACGCATATATCAAGTCGAAACGCGCTCGCTGATTGGCTGGCTCGTACTCGGCCTGATCGCCGGCTGGCTCGCTGGAAAAATCTCACGCGGCCGCGGCTTCGGCTGCATAACTGACATCATCCTAGGTCTGGTCGGCGGGGTGCTGGGCGGTTGGCTTTTCACAAAGCTCGGCATGGTGGGCTACTCCAACAATTTCATATATAGCCTTGCAGCCGCGACGGTTGGCGCCGTCATAATCGTGGCTATCGCTCACCTCTTCAGCTCGGGCAGTTGACGCCGCGACGAGAATCTTTGGAGTGCGGGAGTCTTGTTTACCCTGTTTACCCCGATCTTCGAGGGGAGCCTCGAAGGGCTCCCGCTTTTGCGCCGTAGGCCACGCCAACTGATTCCTCCGTGGACGCCGCGCACCCCCGCCGAGCGTCATGCCGAGCGAACCGAGAGACCTGCCTTTTCGCCGCCGTTCCACGTCCCCCGACTGTGAACCTCCCCCGCTGTGATACGATTCCCTATTACACCATGGAGATAGCTCCTTCTTGAGCAATCCTGCGCAGTCCCTGACCGCCATCCCACTCGGCGGCCTCGGCGAATTCGGCATGAACATGATGGCCTTGCGGCTCGGCGACGACATCATCGTCATCGACGCCGGCATGATGTTCCCCGAATCCGAGCTCCTCGGCGTCGACCTCGTTATTCCGGACATCACCTACCTCAAACAAAATCGCGCACACGTTCGCGCCATCGTCCTCACGCACGGCCACGAAGACCACATCGGGGCGCTCCCATACATCCTTCGCGACCTCAACGTGCCCGTGTACGGCACGCGCTTCACGCTCGCGCTCGTAAAGAAACGCCTCGACGAAGCCGGCCTTCTCCAATCCACCACCCTCCGCGAGGTCATCCCCGGCGGCCGTCTCGTGGAAATCGGCCCCTTCGAAATCGAATTCATTCCCGTTACCCACAGCACCATCGACTGCGTCGCCCTCGCCGTCCGCACTCCCCTCGGCGTCATCATTCACACCGGCGACTTCAAGATCGACCAAACACCCGTCGACGGTGCTCCCTTCGACCTGCACGCTTTCGCGCGCTACGGCCACGAAGGCGTACTCGCGCTTTTCTCCGACTCCACCAACGTCGAGCGCCCCGGTTTCACCGGCTCCGAGCGTGCCATTGTCCCGCGCATCGAAGAACTTTGCCGCTCTGCGCCGCGGCGCGTGATTCTCTCTTGCTTCGCGTCTTCCATCCACCGCATCCAGCAGGTTATCGACGTCGCCGCACGCGTCGGCCGCAAAGTCGCCTTCGTCGGCCGCAGCATGGTCGACAACGTCGAGATCGCCCACTCCCTCAACTACCTCCGCATCCCCGACGGCATGGTCGTTCGCCCGCAGGACATTCGTGGCTTCGACCCCAAGCGCCTCGTCATCCTCGCCAGCGGCAGTCAAGCCGAGCCCATGTCCTCGCTCTCTCGCATCGCCGTTGACAATCATCGCTTCGTCTCCGTCGATGAAAACGACAGCGTCATTCTTTCCGCTCGCATCATCCCTGGAAACGAAAAAGCCATTTTCCGCATGCTCGACCACATGTTCCGCCGCCGCGCCCTCGTCTACTACGACAATTCCGGCGGCACCATTCACGTCTCCGGCCACGGCAGCCAGGAAGAACAGAAACTTATCTTGCAGCTCGTGAAGCCCAAATATTTCATTCCCGTCCACGGCGAATATCGACATCTTTTCCGCCATGCCGCGCTCGCTTACCAACTCGGCTGCGTCTCCGGTGAAATCCTTCTCCTAGAAGACGGCCAGACCATCGAATTCACCGAGAATGGCGCTTTCCGCCGCGATCCCGTAACCGCCGGCCGCGTCTGCGTCGATTCCGGCTCTCTCGAAGAGATTGAAGAAGCCGTCATCCGCGACCGCAAGCATCTTTCCGAAGACGGCGTCGTCGTCCCCATCATCGCGATCGACAAACACACCGGGCGCATGGAATCGCAACCCGAAATCGTCACCCGCGGCATGTTCAGCGACAACGGCACGGAATTCCTGGCCGGCGCTCGCGACGTCGTCCTGAAAACTGTCGAGCAATCCAACGCCGAAGAAAAATCCGACTGGTCCGTAATCAAAGAAAAAATCCGAGTCGACCTCAAGCGCTACATCAACAAACAAACCTCCAAGCGCCCCCTAATCCTGCCGGTAATTCTCGAAGTCTAAGCTATTCGCCACGATGGACTCTCCAACGCCAGCAAACCACGCCCCGAAAACAGGGCGCGCGGCGTTCATTTTCATTCTCGTCACAGTGCTGCTCGATTTTCTGGCTTTTGGAATCATCGCGCCTGTCCTGCCCAACCTCATCATCCACTTCGAAGGCGGCAACATCGCACGTGCTGCAGTGATCACTGGCTATTTCGGCTTCGCCTGGGCACTGATGCAGTTCATTTTTTCGCCCATCCTCGGCGCGTGGTCAGACCGCTTTGGCCGCCGCCCGGTCATTCTCATTTCCTGCTTCGGCCTCGGCCTCGACTACATCTTCATGGCCCTGGCGCCCTCGCTCAAATGGCTCCTCGTCGGCCGCATAATCTCCGGCATCACCGCCTCGAACATTTCCAGCGCCTTTGCTTATGTTACCGACGTCACCCCGCCCGAAAAGCGCGCCAAACAGTTTGGCTATCTCGCTGCCTCTTTCGGGATGGGCTTCATCATCGGGCCGGCGGTTGGTGGATTTCTCGGCAATATCAACCTGCGCTTTCCTTTCTGGGCTGCCGCTGCGCTCAGTTTGGCCAACGCCCTGTATGGCTTCTTCGTTCTTCCCGAGTCCCTTCCACCCGAGCGCCGCGCCAAATCTGCGTGGCACATGGCCAATCCGCTCGGCTCCCTCACACTGCTTCGCTCGCACCCTCAACTGGCGGGTCTCGCCACCGTAATGACTCTCTTCTACCTCGCCCAGCAATCCCTTCCTGCCGTCTTCGTCCTCTACACGCAATATCGCTACGCGTGGACCGAGCGCGACGTCGGCCTCGCTCTTGCCGTCGTTGGCATCAGCACCAGCATCGTCTCCGGCATGCTAGTCGGCCCCTTCGTCCGCCGTTTCGGCGAACGCCGCAGCGTCCTTGCCGGCCTGACCTTTGGCACCCTCGGCTTTTTCAGTTTCGCGTTCGCCCCACACGGCTGGATGTTTCTCTGTGCCATCCCTTTCCTCGGCCTCTGGGGCATCGCCGGCCCCTCCGTGCAGTCGCTAATGTCTCGTCGGGTCGACCCGACTTCTCAAGGCAAGCTCCAAGGGGCCATCAACAGTATCCGCTCCATCAGCGGCATGATCGGCCCGCTCCTATTCACCCAAGTCCTCGCCATCGCCATCTCGCCGAGCGCCCCAATCCACTTCCCCGGCGCCCCTTACTTCCTCGCCGGCCTCCTCCTCACCTCCAGCCTCCTCCTCGCCGACTTCGTCACTCGCCCCTCGGCCGCGCCCGCGACAGTTAGCCCAGGCCGCGGTTCGGAGCAAGCATGAACGCAATCGTTCGCTGGTTTCTGCGCGCCAAACATTGGCACATTTCCCTGTGCTATTCCGCCGCGTTTTTGGTCGCCAGCGTTGCGACGATGAGTTCCCGTATGAGCTCGCCGTCTTCGCTGCTAACTCTGAGAGGGAAGCTTGCGTTCTTCAGTATTTGCATTCTTTGTATGGGGTTTTTGCTAGCTTGGCTCTGGTCTATGGGATCGTTTCTCAATTCTATTTTGCTGCCAAAACTTAGACGGAGAATCGGATTTTTTGGTTTTTCCCTCGTTTACACGACGCTCTAAATCTTTGTTTTTGTCCCTGTCTTTTCGAGTTCTGATCGAGTCATTCTCGCGCTCATACTTCCACTACATTTGTTTGCGATGTTCTCCCTCCTCTACAACGTATATTTCGTCTCGAAGACCCTTGTTCAAGCGGAAACAGGCAAACCGGCGTCCTTCTACGACTATGCGGGCCCATTCTTTCTCCTATGGTTCTTTCCTGTGGGTGTCTGGTTCACGCAACCGCGAATCAACCGGCTTTACGAGCAGCACACGAGCGCCTCAGTGGACTCCTAATCTTCCCAAAATTCCCTGGTAGTTCTCTTGTCCTATTCTTTCCCGAGGTATACGATGTGTTCTCGGCAATACGTTCGCGTCTCGCGGAGCTTTTTGACATAAGGGTAGCGCTCCGCACCCACCTTCGGCGCGAACCAAAATTTAGGAGGCTTACTTCATGGCAACGGCAACGACCGCGATCGAACCGAATGTCAAGATCAGCGCCACCAAACTGCTCATCAACGGCCAGTGGGTCAACAGCACGTCCGGCAAAACTTTCCCGACCATCAATCCCGCGACGGGCGAAGTCATCACCCAAGTAGCCGAAGCCGACGCGCCCGACGTCGACAAAGCTGTCAGCGCCGCCCGCGCCGCTTTTGAAAAAGGTGCGTGGAGAAAAATGTCCGCCTCGCAGCGCGGCAATCTCATGTACAAGCTTGCCGACCTCATCGAAAAGAACGCCGATGACCTCGCGCAGCTCGAGTCGCTCGACAATGGCAAGCCCTATCACGTCGCCCGCGCTGCCGACGTTGCGCTCACCGTCGCCTGCTATCGCTACTTCGCCGGCTGGGCCGACAAGATTCAGGGCAAGACCATCCCCGTCAACGGCCCTTACTTCTGCTACACCAAGCACGAGCCCGTCGGCGTCGTCGGCCAAATTATTCCCTGGAATTTCCCGTTGCTGATGCAAGCCTGGAAGCTCGGCCCGGCGCTTGCCTCCGGCTGCACGGTCGTGATGAAGCCCGCCGAGCAAACTCCGCTCACCGCCTTGGGTGTGGGCGAACTTCTCATGGAAGCCGGCTTTCCTCCCGGCGTGGTAAATCTTCTCCCTGGATACGGCCCCACCGCTGGCGCCGCCATCGCCCGCCACATGGACGTCGACAAAGTCGCCTTCACCGGCTCCACGGAAGTCGGCCATCTCATCATGCGTGCGGCCGCTGATTCGAATCTCAAGCGCGTCACCCTCGAGCTCGGCGGCAAGAGCCCCAACATCGTCTTCGCCGACGCCGACATGGAAAAAGCCATTGAAGGCGCGCACTTCGCGCTCTTCTTCAATCAGGGCCAGTGCTGCTGCGCCGGCTCGCGTCTCTATGTAGAGGAAAAAGCCTACGACGAATTCGTAGAGAAGAGCGCCGCACGCGCCAAGAAGCGCACCGTCGGCAATCCCTTCGACAAAAACACCGAGCAAGGTCCGCAAGTTGATCAGGACCAGTTCAACAAAGTGATGGGCTACATCGACACCGGAAAAAAGGAAAACGCCAAGCTCGTCGCCGGCGGCAATCGCGTTGGCGATAAGGGTTTCTTCATCGAGCCGACTGTTTTCGCCGACGTGCAGGACAACATGAAGATCGCGCAAGAAGAAATCTTCGGCCCGGTAATGTCCATCCTGAAATTCAAGGACATCAACGAAGTCGTCGAGCGCGCCAACAAATCCCTCTACGGCCTCGCCGCTGCTGTCTGGACCAAGGACATCACCACGGCTCACGCCATCGCGGACGGCGTTCGCGCCGGCACTGTGTGGGTCAATTGCTACGACGTCTTCGACGCCGCCGCCCCATTCGGCGGATTCAAACAATCCGGCATCGGCCGCGAACTAGGCGAATACGGCCTCGCCAACTACACCGAGGTAAAAACCGTCACCGTCAAGCTCTAACGATGTCCCTTGTAGGGGCGCAGCACGCTGCGCGCCATCTCGGCACAACGTAAGCCTGCAGGCGACCGGGTGTCATTCTGCCGTCCCTGCGGCCCGAACCTCGAAGCGTGGGTTAACGCTGCGAGCTACGCCTTCGCCGCCTTAGCGGCAGGACGCTGCTGCTTGGCTTCCCAAGCCTTCCGCAATTCTTCCCGGCCTGCCAGCACGTGCTCTTTCGCGTCATCAAAGCTCTTGTAAACGCGCGTGCCCTTGATCGTGTTGCAAGGACTGCAGCAGGCCACCAGGTTCTGTGGATCCTTCTTGCCCTTCTTTGCTCGCGGAACAACAAAGTCCACGCGCATCACCAAAGCGTTTTCGAAACTGGCCCGTCCATCCAGCCCGCAATACACGCAGCGGTAATCGTCCCGCTCCAGGATCGCCAGGCTTTCCTTAAGAGTTGTCGGCTTGTCTACCAGGGTAAACGTCGTGATATCCAGCGGCATGAGGAACCTCCCAATCAGAAATCCTTTGGGTAGGGTGGGATATGCGGATTCCCGATTGTCTTGGTTTCAGACCATATGGCAGCCGTGCGACAGTGTCAAGGAGCATCAAGCGTGATCAGAAGCGCCGCGCTTCTTGTCCTTTATCTGTTCCTTTATCTGTGCGGACGCCTTACGGCCTCGTGACTACGGGCAACTCCACGAAGCTCGCTTCTCCCGCAGTGTGGTACACGCGCTGAGTTGCCTTGCGGTAGTCCTCGGGCTTGGCCCAAAAAATATTGGGCACAAACGTTTGCGGGTTGCGGTCGTACAGCGGAAACCAGCTCGACTGCACTTGCACCATGATCCGGTGGCCTGGCAAAAACACGTGGTTCGCCGTCGGCAGATTGAATCGATACAGCAAAGGCTTGTCCGCGGCGATCGCCTTCGGCGTTTCGAGGCTCTCGCGATAGCGCCCGCGGAAAATATCGGCGGAAACCATCAACTGATACCCGCCCATCGCCGCCTGCCCGGCCACTTCGTCCGGATACACATCGATCAGCTTCACCACCCAATCCGAATCCGTCCCGCTGGTCGACGCCACAAGGTTCGCCACCGGCTGTCCGCTAATTTTCACGGGCGTGCTTAACACCTCCGACGTGAACGCCAGAACATCCGGTCGTCCCGAGGCCTCGCGCTGATCGTCCACAAGCCATTGAGACCACGTCAATCCGTTGCCATAGCCAATCGGTTGGCTCGGCCGCGCGCGGAACGGCACTGGCTTCGCCGGATCGGAAACGTATTCGTCGAAGGACGCCTCACTCGCTTTCGGTCCGGCGAAGCTTAGCTTGAGGCCCGCGCCCAGATACAGCGGCGTAGCTTTCGGCGTGCAACCGCTCGCGCATCCTGCCGGCCACGCATTCAGCCGCCGCCACGTGTTTGTCCCCGTCTCGAATGCCGAGACCGGAGCGACGTCCGCCTTCGGCGCGCCGTCCTTCAAGTATTGCGCCAGAAATGGCGCCAGAATCTCCCGCCGGAAGTAGAGGCCCGTGTCGCTACCGAATTTCAACGCGCCCAGAGAGCTGGCGTCCTCAATTTCCTGCCCGTGATGCCACGGCCCCATCACCAGAAAAACTTTGCCATTCGCGCCGTCCTTCGGCTTCAACGCCTTGTAAAGCGCCGGCGCGCCGTAAATGTCCTCCTGGTCCCACAGGCTGTGCACAAACATCACCGGGACTTTCAGCGGCTGCGCGGCAAGAATCTTGTCCATCGCCTGTTGCTGCCAGAACGCGTCGTAGCTCGGATGCTCCAAAATCTTGCGCCAGAAGCCCACTTGTTCCAGTCCGTGCCGCCGCCCCAATTCGCCCGCCGATCCCGCCTCCATGAATGTGTCGTAATCATCGAAATGGTTCGTCCACCACTTCGCGCGATTGTCGCGCGTGGCTTCCTGCTCGTACACGTACGCCATGTTTTGCTCGCGGAACGCGCCGTTGTGAAACCAATCGTCCCCCATCCAGCCGTCGACCATCGGATTCATCGGCACGGCCACCTTCAGCGCCGGATGCGGATTCACCAGCGCCATCAGCGGCAAAAATCCATCGTACGAAATCCCCAGAATGCCGACCCGGCCGTTGCTCTCCGGAATATTTTTCACCAGCCAATCAATGGTGTCGTACGTGTCCGTGGAATGATCCACCGGCGTCGGATTCAGCGGCCCGTGCAGCGGCCGCGTCATCACGTAGTCGCCTTCCGATCCATACTTCCCGCGCACGTCCTGCACCACGCGAATGTATCCGCCCTCCACAATCACTTCCGTGGCGTTGTCATACCCGCTCAGCGTCGGCCCCAGGTGCGCACTCGCCGCGCGGTTCGTCTGCGCATCCGCCTCGTACGGCGTGCGCGTCAGTAAAATCCCCGCGCCCTTCGCTCCCTTCGGCACCAGTATCACCGTGTGCAGCTTCACCCCGTCGCGCATCGCAATCATTACGTCGCGTCGAACATA
>JGI12635J15846_10000270_pt1 | contig 41458 bp, 37 predicted proteins | sample BlaSpr_A8_OM2_M2_FD_15846 | JGI IMG/M metagenome (IMG submission 15846)
CCAATGCTGCGCCGCCATAACAGCCGGCGGAGAGTTCGTGCACAACACACGCCTCGAACCAACGTTCAGGCCGCATCACGTAAATGTTTCTGTTGCAAAAAATCTGGCGACAGACTGGTATTAGTTACAGACCGCTTTTGATGCACGAATTATATTCGCAAAAAAACGTTTCACTCATGTAACGCGGGAAAAGACTTTGAAATAAGTAATAGTTCCTCATACGTTATGTGATGAAAGTCTCTTATCCCAGAAGACGCCGTAATCCGAAAGTCTGTTCTCTTTTTAGCGCAAAAAAACGAATGAATCGTTATTTAACTAATCGGAATCGTATGATGTTACCTTTTGTTAACATCACGGGTAAATATAACCGATTCATTTTGTCTGATTAATTTTTAGAGACGACTAATGCGGATTCTTAATCCGCATTCGCACCAATATTTACTATTTTCTTTCAGTGCGCATATTATTAGCAGAAGACTTCAGAATGAAACAAAGGCCCGTTTTGCTGCACTGCTCAAGCCATCGTCTGCCGGCCGGCTTATCGTGCTCTCGTCTTCTGCTGCAGCAATGTTTTTACCTCTGGCCACTCGGAATCGATGATGCTGAACCGAACGGAGTTGCGCTTGCGGCCGTCGGGCATGATGCGCTCGTGCCGGACGATTCCTTCCTGCTTCGCGCCAATGCGCAAGATCGCCGCTCTCGACTTTTCGTTTAGTTCGTCGGTGGTGAATTGAACGCGTACGGCGTTCATGGATTCGAACGCGTAAGTCAGAAGAAGGTACTTCGCCTCAGTATTGACACCCGACCGTTGCACCGAGGCACTGAGCCACGAGTGACCGATCTCGAGCTTTCTATTAATGCGATCAATCTTCCAGAACCGCGTGCTGCCAACAATCTGCCCAGTCTCACGCTTGACAATAACGAACGGCATCACCGTTCCGGTCTGTTGTCCTGCCAGCGCGGTAGCAATGTACTGCCCGACCGTCTCGGGGCCGGGAACGACCGTCACCTTCATATTCCACAATTCACCGTCTGCCGCAGCATCGACCAGAGCCTCTTGATGAGCTTGCTCCAGGGGGCGAAGTTCGATGGTGGGACCTGTCAGCGTGGGTTGGATAAAGCTGGAAGCGTTGGGGATCATAGGCTGCAAGTTTGCTCTCAAGGGCCTCATCTTAATTCAACGCCAGACAATGGACCTTCCCTGTTTATAGCAAGCGTAGCCGCGTCCTTCGCGTGGGCGAGCAAGTCAATTAACGAACACCATGCTCGTTGCCGATAGCCCTTCAAATCACGGCCGGTTTTGCGTTTTCTGCATCCAGTCCCCGATGTTATCGACGACCTTTTCTTCTATTCCATAGTAGCCGTGCGGAGATAAGGAGGCACAGTCATCCCGGGAACGTTGCTCGCCTCCGCTGACGGTCAAGACTGTGGTTGGCGCGTGGCGAATAGCTTGCGCGATTGACTGCGCCATCGAGGGCGGTGCGACGTTGCAACGGTCATCTACGTTCGCGACAACAAGCGAAGGAACGTGCACGTCTTCAGGATGTGCATCGAAAACCGTTTCGTGAGATCCACCGAGAATGGACACGGACTCGGTCAGGATCAGGCCGGCAAGCTGCGTTGCTCCTGCGTGGGACGCAGCGTTCATGGCGGCAATGGACCCTTGACTGGTACCGAGTACCCATACTGGGACATTCGCCTGCCTGTGCGCAAACTCAACTATCCTTTTCGTTAGCTCTGCGTACGCAGCGCTACTGCGCTGCCCTCGCATGGACTGGTGTTCGATAGCATCGACCAGAACGATGCCATAACCTCGTTCACGCCAAAGATCGTCCGAGCGCACCACAAAATTCTTCGCGTTTTTGACGCGTCCGCTCTTCTCGATGTCGATCTCTCCGGTGCCTCCCGGGAACATGACGATGATGCCCTTTGTGTCGCGCCTGGCAGGGGAATACAGAACGCGCTGGAAACCTCCGCCTTGCAGAGGCAGATCTTCTACGACGCCATCATCAGCCGACGACACTTCGATGGCCTGCGCACTTTCAGCCGAGGAGTGATGCAGCGCTATTTCACGTCCAAAAACAGGGGTGCCTGAGAGACAGCAGATGGCCGCAAACGACAAGCACAACCGAAGACGACGTGGCCGATGTAGAAACATTCAACGCTCCTGAAAGGCTACGAAGTCCAAGGGTTTTTGCCTGGCGCGGCGACTTGATGAACTAGAAACGGGCACAGGGCACAAAGCGCCGAGCGGAATGTAAAATATATTTTATCGGCGGTTGCCATACTCAATGCATATGTATCCGCGCACCGAAATTCGCGTCCTTTCGCGCGGGGGCCCGCGCGGTTCAGGTCGCCACTGAAGTTCTCCCCTACAGGTTCGCCTGTCACATGCCTTACCGGACCTTTCGCATACGCCGTAAGAAAATGACATTCCATTCTTAGTCCGAAGGAATGTGACGGCCGGTTGTCAATGGCTTTCAGGCTCCCCTCGATCGAGATGACATCAAAAAAACGTCCCCGATCTCCTCGCAAACGTTTGCAATTCAACGTGGAATAAATCGACTGCCGAAGGGCTGAACCGAGAGCGTTCAACGCTTCGGCTAAGAAGATCCGACTCTATTGCGTCCGTAAGGTTCACGCGGACGTATTTTTAAATTCGCCTACGATTTACGCGGATTATTACTATATATTACGGTCACTACAGAACGTTTACGGACTGCCGGAAGGTAGTGAACAGATGAAAGCATTGCGAATACTGCATAGCGAGTCCTCCCGGGGCTGGGGCGGGCAGGAGCACCGGACGCTCAAGGAGATGATCATATTGCGCGCCCGTGGCCATGCCGTGGAAGTCGTCTGCCCTGAGGACGCCCGCCTCGGCGCGCGCGCCAAGGCGGAAGGTTTCACCGTCCACCACGCGCGGATGAAAGGCGGCGCAGACGTCTCGTCCATGCTGGCTGTCAAGGCATTGCTGTCGCGCCGCAAATTCGATGTGCTCAACACGCATAGCGGCCACGACAGCATCGTTGCGGGAACCGCCGGCCGGCTCGCCGGCACGCCGCTGGTGGTCCGCACACGGCACCTCGCCTTGCCTATCAGTTCACTTGCCACCTACACATGGATCCCGCATCGCGTCATTGCAGTGAGTCGCCATGTGCGGGAATACCTGATTTCAGCTGGCGTATCGAAGAGCCGCGTCGAAACGATCTACGACGGTATCGTCAAACCCGAAGCCCTGTCGCATTCCACGTTGCGTACGGAACTCGGGCTCGGTGCCGACGCGATCATAGCGGGCATGGTTGCCATCGTGCGCGATAAGAAGGGTCATGAGGATCTGATCGATGCAGTCCGGCCCATGTTCGCGGAACGTCCAAACCTGCATGTCGTGATGGCGGGCGACGGGCCATGGTTCGACAAGATCAAGAACATCGTCGACGGATTCGGGCTTGGCGATCGTATCCATCTGCTGGGCTTTCGCACGGACATACCGAACGTGCTGCGGGGCTGCGATTTTTTCGTGCTGCCGACGCATCAGGAAGCACTGGGCCAGTCCTATATTGAAGCGATGGCGGCAGGCTTGCCGGTCATCGGCACGGACGTCGACGGCGTGCCTGAACTGATCACGCACAACGTGAACGGCCTGCTCGTGCCGCCGCATGACATCCCGGCCTTGCGAGCGGCCATTGGCCGCTTGATCGACAACCCGAGACTGCGCGCGCAGCTCGGCGTGGCGGGACGCCTTCTGACCGATGCCAGCTTCACGGTCGACGGCATGGCCGACGAAACCATCGACTTCTACTGGCGTGGTATCGGCGAACGGCGGCTCCAGGCGTGAGACGGCAAGCGAATGCGGTTCCTGTGCTGATGTATCACCACATCAGCACCTCGACCGGAATGATTACGGTCTCGCCCGATCACTTTGCGGCTCAGATGGCCTATCTCGCGCAAGCGGGTTACCGAACGGTGGGCGCCGAGCAGTTGGGTGCGTATCTGGCCGGGGCTTCTTTGCCGGCGAAGTCGGTGGTCCTGACCTTCGACGACGGTTACCTCGACAACTGGGTCCATGCCCATCCGGTGCTACAGCGGCACGGCTTTACCGCCCTGTGCTTTCTGGTCACGAGCTGGCCCGGCGATGGAGCCCCACGCACTCACGCGCACTCGGGCGATGAACTGCCTGAGTTGCTGAATCATCACGAAGGCGAACGGGCTATAGAGAACGGGGAAGCTGATCGCGCAATCCTGCGATGGTCCGAGATCGATGCGATGCGTCACGCCGGCACCTTCGAATTTCATAGCCACACGCACAGCCACGTGCGCTGGGATAAAGTCGCGCCCAACCGCGAAGAGAAATGTGCGGCGTTGAAGCGCGACCTGCTCGCTGCACGTGCGGCGCTCGAGACGCGTTTGGGTCAGGCCTCCGACCATCTTTGCTGGCCGCAAGGTTACTACGACGACGACTACCGGCGAGTCGCTTGCGAGACAGGCTTTCGACACTTCTACACGTGTGAGATGGGTCCGAACGTACGCGGGCAAAAGGAAGCCAGCGAACGTTCGATTTATCGGCTGGAAGTGCGTGACCGGCCGCCGTCGTGGCTTGCATCGCGATTGTGGGTGCATAGCCGGCCGGCCCTGAGCCGTGCTTATCTGGCAGTGAAGCGGTGATCGGTTGTCTCTCGCCACGTGCTAGGGGTTGGTATGGATCAAGCCTTCGGGCCACAAGCCGGGGAAAGATAGCGCGGCTTAGCGGGCGTTGCTGTGCAATGACTCACGGTCCGCTTGGCCTCACTTAAGAGACGCCGGAGACGCCGGGCCCGGAATTGCTAGAATCGCGGCTCACACGCCACATGGCTGGACCGTTCATGAAAAATTGCAGCCGCCCGCAGCTTAGGGGTCTATCGCTGGTGCTCGCCATTACGACGCTCGGGTCGATACCGGCATATGCCGCTGGCGACACTGTCGAAACAATCGTCATGGTTCGACACGGGGAAAAACCCGCTGCCGGGCTCGGTCAACTGAGTTGCCAAGGCCTGAATCGTGCGCTTGCGTTGCCGCAGGTCATTAAGGGCAAGTACGGAAAACCTGACGTCATCTTCGCGCCCGATCCGGCTAAGCAAAAAAACGATAGCGGCACGAAGTACGACTATGTTCGCCCGCTAGCGACAATCGAGCCGACCGCTATTTACTTTGGTCTGCCCGTGAACGCATCGATTGGTTTTTCCAAAACCGATGATCTGCGCACGACCTTGCTGGCGCCTCAATACAAAAGCAGCCTGGTCGTTGTCGCCTGGGAGCACAAGATCATTGAGGCACTCGCCCGCCAGATCGTTAGCGACGCCGGCGGCGACCCGGCAAGCGTACCCTATTGGGCGAGTGCGGATTACGACAGCATTTACGTGCTGCGCCTCACGCAAAGTGCGGACAAGATCAATGCGGCGTTTAGTGTTGAACATCAGGACCTAAACCATCGCGCCGTGACGTGCCCAGGGAACTAGCTAAGCGGCGAGCCAAGCGTACCGGTTCAGATATTCAGAAATGCGACAATCGACACGCCGATCCCCGCGACGCCCGCCAGGCCCGCAAGCACGAACAGCTTGCGACTGCTTGTGAGCGACGTAATAGCCGCTAGCGAGATCGCCACGTTGATTAACGCAAGCGCCTGACCGAACATGTGTTGCGGATGCTCCTTGCGCTCGGATTGCAGGTTCGCTTCCTCCACCTGCTTCTCCATATCGTGTGCCTTAGCCTGGATCTCCTTCTTTCGCTGCTCGTATTTGGCGATCTGGTCACGATAGTACGCCTGCTTTTCCGGACCGGACAACTCGGCAGCGAGTTCCATAAGGTGCCCCTTGCTGGATTGCGCCTGATAAAGATTCCATTCGTCACTCGTTTTGCTTTGTAGCAGCACGGCGTCGTTCTTGAACAGCAAGGACTTCGTTTGCAGGACACCTTCCTCGTAGTGCAAAAGACCCGATATCGCTGCCAGAATGGCGGTAAAAACGGCCACCCATCGAGAGAGTGGATCGCCTGCATGCGCTGCATGTTCAACCGCATGCTCATGAGGGGCGTATTCATTCGACATAGATCAGGTTTCCGCCGTTAAGACTTGTTATTCGCATAGCAAGTGGGGTTTAGTGCCGGGTCCCGCAAGACAAGTACGGGCGATGGCGATGGCTTGGTGCAATCGCTTCTTATCAGAATGTCCGGGATTATCGCAGCGCTTGGCGGGGAGACAAAAAACCCGTTGGCTTTAGCGACTAAGGAATTCACTTATATGCCTGCGCCCGGCGTTATAAGCAACCCGTCCGCAACCATCCATGCTTGTCAGCAAGCACACGAGAAGCTAGCAGAACAAAGTTGCGCAGGTATGACGTGCTCGACTTAACGTCGAAGCGTAAGGCCGGTCACAATCAGCACCCGCCCCGGCTCGACCTGCGCTCTGCTGCAAGCCATCAATCATGCTCGCCGAGACGAGCAAGACCGACGGCCAACCCCATAAGAACGTTTACAAGCTCACTTCGGATGCTCTTCCTTCTGTGCAGGCGGATGAGCCTCCGGCCGTGGATGCGGCGGCTCCGCCCGATGCACTTCCTGCTGAACCGGAGGACGGGCAGGCTGAGGCCTTTCCACATGCGATACCGGCTGTGCGACAGGGTGCGCGTGCTGCACCGGATGTTCGTCGCCACGAGGCGCCGCTTGCGGCGCGGCATGCTGTTGCTGGGCATTCGGCACGTGCGCTTGTTGCGCTTGTTGCGCTTGTTGCGCTTGTTGCGCTTGTTGCGCTTGTTGCGCTTGTTGCGCTTGTTGCGCTTGTTGCGCTTGTTGCGCTTGTTGCGCTTGCCGCACACCTTGGGGCTCGTTCTGGGCAAGACGCGGAGCATGTACTGCGGGCTCGTGGCCAACGTTTTCGGCTGGCGTATGCGGCGCACCATTTTGAACGGCTAAAGGTGCATGCTGTTGCATGGCTTCAGCAGCATGCGGAGCTTGCGGCGCGCGCGCTTCCTCGCGTGGCGCATTCGGTTGAATGTTCCCGGCCGGCGCGCCTTGCACCTGAACCGGACGCGCTTGCGTTCTGTTCACCAGACGATAGCCTTGCGGCGACGCAGGCGCACCGTGGTTCAACGGACGCACGAAGGATGCAGGTACTGTCGTGCGCACGATCGGCTCACCGGCGCCTGCGATACGACCGCCGCTGCCGGCAAAGCGTTGTGCAAGCGTGTCCCGGTATGCAGCCGGCACAACCGGCGCACGGGTAGCCACGACTTGCCGTTGCGCGACCAGCGCGGGCGCACCGATATTGGCGGGTCGCATTCCGCCCGTGAAGCTGCCACGTACCGGCGCGATGCCAGGCGTACCCGCCCCGATCTGCGCCCGGTCAATCTGTTGCGCCGTCAGGATGTGCGACGCCCGTGCTACCGGCTCGCCATGCACGAACGTGTTTGCGGGCACGGCCGTGATGGCCCCAGGCACTCGCTGATTGATATAGGTGTTATGAATGTTCGTGACGTTGTTGACGATGGTCGTGTTGTGCACATTCGTGATGTTCACGTTGTTGACCCGGTTGTAATAGCTCGGGCTATAACCGGATCCCGGATGCCACGGTTCATGCGGACCCAGCGCAAACCACGCCACGCCCGCACCCACGGCACCGCCTATCGCCAGGTCGACACCCCAGTGCGAACCACCGCCCCCTCCACCAACGAATGCCACCAGCGCCGGCGCATACACCGGCTGCGCGACCACCACCGGCCCCGGCACCCACGCCCAGGCATCGTCGAGATGCGCCCAGCGACCATAGTGGAAAGGCGCGAACCCCCAGGGAGCGTCGTCGATCCAGGTCCAGCCCCACGGTGCAATCCACGTCCAATGGCCCTCGCGATAGGGCGCCCATTGCGCGGATACCGCGACGGCCGGAACCCAGACCTCGCCGTAATTCGGATCGCTGCGCCATGTGCCGTTCGCATCCAGATCCTCGTAGCCGGGAATCTCCCGCGACACATATCGTGCGGATGCCGAAGTATCTTCCGCACGATCGCGACTTACTACCCATTGATCGAAGCCATCGGGACCGGGTGCCGGTCCGCCGGCCTGTTGCTGGAGATTCACCCCAGTGAACGTGATCTGCTGGCCCGCAGTCATCTGCAACGCACCGCCGTCGCCGTAAAGCGTGGCCGTGCCGCCGCGCAACGTCACCGTGGTTGAATTGCCGTCGGGCGCGACGTCGACACGAAATTCACCCGGGCTCGACGCCTGCATGGCGACGTTCGGTGTATCTATTTCGATGGTCTGCCCGGCCGGCAGCGTACGGACACGCGTTGAGAGCGTTCCTTGCGTTACCTTCAACTGCAAATTCCGGTCGTCGATATTGACCATGCTCAACGCCGTCTGCTGACCCAGCCGCAGTGCCGTCGATCCAACATGCAGTTCACCGCGCGCGCCGCTGTCTACCCATAACTGATCGCCGGTCGTGAGCGGACGATTCAGTTCAGCGTAAGACCAGTCGGTTGCGCCAGCGGGTTCCATGGTCACGCTGCCGTCGAAGTAGTTAAGACGTGCGACGCGGCCAGGGGGGTCGCCTGCCGTTGCAACCTGCGCTGTAGGTGACGGCACGGATTGAGCCCATCCGGGAATCGAAACCACCGCTAACAAAGCCATGGCAGAAAGTACGGCTGCATGGGTTCGGCGCATGCTTACCTTCATGGGTGCAATCTCCGGTAGTTTTCAGTTTGTCAGGTCAAGCTTCGACCTGAGACACGCCTGTCTAACGCGGCCTTGGCACCGGCGGATGACACATTTCACATTACATACATTCGGTTTCAAACGATGGCGTGACTGTTACAGGTAATCGAAGGCTAAGTTGAGAAAGGCAGCGCTGTCGATCATCGAGAAATTTGATTGCCAACACCGCTCGCCCGCGTCGCCTATTATTCGAGCCGCTTTATTAATATCTGTAAGGACCGTATAAACAACCAGTCGATCTCCGGCTAAGGCTTATGTCGTGTTACATCTCTAAAGCGAAAGCGCTTGGACCCTGTAATATTTTTTACGTCCTTAAGATCGTCGTCGCCAAGCCGGAATCGAAAGGTTTGTTAGCTTCACCGTCGTGAACGTACGTCGACTATGGGCGCGCTTCACCATCCGGCGAGATCGCGCAAGATTGGCTTGCTGCTCAAGCATGCAAACTGATATCAACTACCAGTCTTTGCAATTCGACGAGTCAGCAAAACGTCAGCAAAACGCCGGCGCCCGGCGATGTGTCTATCGCGTCGTTCGGAATCGATATACTCAGGATCACTGATCTATAGGGTAATAGCAGAGCTCGTTGAAAGCAGCGCGAAGAAGCGATGTTGCCAGTTCAGCCACGCTGCTGCCAGCGTCTGTACCGCCGAGTCAGCCTGTGCATACGCAATTGGTCGATGACAAGGCTCAGGACCGGCGAGTATCGCCGGTACGCTGCGTGTCCTGCGCCGAGCGCACGTAAGCGGCGTTTTATCACTGCCATGCGAGCAAGCGCGGCCAAGGCCCGGTCCTTCCATGTCACCTGCGGGTCTTGTACCGTTGATTCGTCATCCGAAAGCCAGCGCTTGGGCAAATCGGGAACGTGCGCAAACGCTGTTGCAATGCCCACCATCGCAACCCCGCTCGCCACCACCTGTTCCGCCACTGCCCGGCGGCGGATGCCGCCTGTGGTCATGACCGGCATCCGGGCGACAATCGCGAGTTCTTTGGCGAACTCGAGAAAATAGGCTTCGCGGGCCAGCGTCCGGCCGTCGGCGGCCTGGCCCTGCATCGCCGGGCTTTCGTAGCTGCCGCCGGATAACTCGACAAGATCGACAGGCAGTTCGTTCAACCACAGGATCACTTGCCGCGCGTCCTCCGCCGAGAAACCTCCGCGCTGGAAATCGGCGGAGTTGAGCTTCACCGCCACACAAAAATCGGGTGATACGCACGCCCGCACCGCACGCACGATATCGAGCAACAAACGAGCACGGTTGGCGAGGCTGCCACCCCACGCATCGTCACGACGGTTGGTGAGCGGCGATAAAAACTGGGACAGCAGATAGCCGTGCGCGGCATGAATCTCAACGCCGGTGAAACCGGCCCGCTCTGCCGCGAGCGCCGTCGCGGCGAAGCGGCCGATAGTCTCCTGGATGTCGGCTTCCGACATGGATTCCGGTTGACCGAAGAGTTTGCTGTGTTTGCCGAGATCAAGCGCCACTGCCGACGGTGCCCAGACCTTGCCGCGCATTGCAGCGCGAACCTGCCTCCCGGGATGATTTATTTGCATCCAGACCTGCGCGCCTCCCTGACGCGCCCCACGGGCCCATTCGATAAATTCGTCAAGCGGCGTGTCCGCCTCGAGCACGACGCCACCGGGTCCGGTCAATGCACGTCTGTCGACCATGACGTTGCCCGTAATGATCAACCCTGCGCCGCCGGCGCCCCAGGCCCGATAAAGCCCCTGGAGCGCAGCGCCGGGCAACTGCCCTGGGCCGGCCATGTTTTCTTCCATGGCGGCCTTGGCGAGACGATTCGGCACGCGGGTTCCGTTGGGCAGATCCAGTGGTGAAAATAAGGGTGAAGTCATGGGTTACGCGCCGCCGGCAGTGGAAAGTCCTTATACTAAGTTTCAAGTTAACTTGAAGGTCAAGCGAAATGAAGATCGGTGAACTAGCGGCCAAAACCGCCATGGCGCCTTCAGCTATCCGCTTCTACGAACAAAGCGGTTTGCTGCCGCCCGTTGAGCGCGGCGCCAATGGTTATCGGGTCTATTCGGAGGTCGTGTTAGAACGGCTTCTCGTCATTCAAATGGCACAAAACCTGGGCTTTTCTCTCGACGCCATGCGAAGTGTCTTTGCGAATAACAAGGGCTTTCCGCAAGCGGAACTGCTGGCCCGGCTGGATATGCGCCTCAATGAAATCGAGCAGATGGTGGCTACGCTGCGATCGCAACGTGATGACCTTCGCGCTTTGCGTTCCACCCTTCGAGACACGTGGGCCGAGGGTCAATGCGTCGACGTGGCGGACCTGGCTGCCGGCGTGCGCAAGTCGGCGCAGCGAAAGCCTGGCTTGAAGCGTCGGGTTGCCGGCTGAATAGGTACGCCTGGAAACGGCTTAGCCTCGAAACATGAGCGTCCTGTGCAACTCGCCAACTACGCTCGACCACGGGTTCTGCCGCGTTGACGCGCCGTCAAAAGTCCCTATGCTGACTTCAGCGGACCCGCGTGGCCTCAGGGAGGCAACCATGAAGAAAGCCCTTGGAATGACAGGCGCGGGCGATATTCGCCGGCATCAATCGACCTTGTTCGCGGAGATCGCGATCGCGTTTCCCGTCACTATCGCTTTGTGGCTCGGCGTCTACTATTTCCTGCCGCCGCTTAGCGGCATGGAAGATACGCTCGCCCGCCTCATGTTCGCTCTCAAATGCTGCTGCATCGCGATCCTTTTCTGCTTCCTCTCGGGCATTGAAGCAGTCGCGCATGAACGCTTGCGCTCGCCTGCCATCGATCCGTTGTCGGGTTATGAAAACGCGTCGAATGACGATCAACCTTCCCTATCTCCAGCACACGCTCGAACAACTTGTCCTGTTTGTCCCCGGACTATTCGCGCTGGCCTTTTACTGTTCCGACGGACACTCGATGCGCGCGGTTGCCGCGACCACCGTGGTGTGGATCGCTACGCGTTTCGCTTTCTGGATTGGATACCATTATGGGTCGCAGCATCGCGCCATTGGCGCTCCCGGCATGATGCAAAGCATGCTGGTCCTCCTTTATGTCTGTGCGAGGATCGGCTATGAGATGGCAGGACTTGCCGGCGCTATCGCTCCGCTCGTGGTGTTTGGGTGCGTGGAAGCTTTTCTTGTGCGTGCAACGAGGCCGGCCGGCGCTTGAGCAGTGTGAAGCCGGGTCATGCACGCATTGAAAATGCTGGCCGTGCAGAAAATATCAGATTGACTCAGGCCACCGGTAACCCAGCACCGAGGTTATCGGATAGGCTTTTTCGCGGACTTCTCCAAGCTGATTGCCGCCGAACAGGTAAATGGCTTCAGCGTCATGGCGAAGATAAAAGCCGACATGTCCCTTCCAGCTATCAGGGTCGTCTCGAAACAATACAGCGATGCACCCGTAAACCGGCGCTTCGATGGCTCGTCCCCACTCGAGCCAGGAACGTGCAAGGGCCGATCCCGTGCCGCGGTGGCCGGTGTTCACGAGGCACCAGTTCAGGAACGACGAGCACCAGGAGATCTTGTCGTCGTAACCGGCCAGATTGGTATGGGCGTTATATTCGACAATACGCGGATTACTTTCGCCCGCCCCGAAGGGCCGGACGCCACGCTCGGCGAAAGCCAAGGACAGCCATGCGGGTGCATCGATTTCGTTAGTCATGCCTGAGATCACTCTTCGCTGTAAGTCGGGCTTAACATGCTACTGCGATGCGTTCTGTCGCATCGATCCGCCGCCTACGCTCTGCCCAGCATCCCGAGCGACCTTGAAGTAACCCCGGACCGACAGCAGCGTCAGCAAGCCAGCGAACAGGAACGCGAGCCGGAAGTCGTCGAGCGAGAAATGCATACCTTCTGCACTCGCCGTCTCACCGTTAATAAGCGCAGCAGCCCGCAAGGCCACGGCGCCATAGGCAATACCGAGCCCTATCGTCATCTGTGCGGCCGCACTCCATAACGTACTCGCGGCACTCATCTGCGGGGCGCCCACGTCTGCGTAAGCGAGCGTTGCCAGTAAAGAAAACTGCATCGAACGCGCCACGCCGTAGGCGAACACCACGATCAACACCCATGCCAGCGGCGAAAGAGGTGTAAGCAGGCCGCATATGATCGTAAATATTCCGGCGGTGGCCACGGCGACTATCGAGACGTACCTGAAGCCAAAGCGCCGCAGAATGCGCGTGGTCAGCGCTTTCATGCCGAGGTTGCCAAGGGCGCTGGCAAGTAGCAGCAAGCCGGACTTGAAAGCGGATAGACCGAAGCCAATCTGAAACAGGAGCGGCATTAAATACGGCACGGCGCCAATGCCGATACGCGTTAGGGAACCGGTCAGGACCGTCACCGAATACGTCGGAATCTTCAGTGTCGAAAAATCGATCAACGGATGCGGATGACCCGCCGCGTAGCGAACCGCGGCGAAGCCGATCACCAGGCCGGCAAGGACTACGCCCCCGGCAATCCACGGATTGCTGTTGGGCTGGCTGGCCAGTTCCGCGCCGTACAGAATCGCAGTCAGGGCCGCGCCGCTCAGCACGAGGCCAATCACATCGAGTGGCTTGCGCTCAGCGCCGCGCAAGTTCGGAACAAGCATGGCGACGGCAATCAGCGCACAGATACCGAACGGCACGTTCAACAGGAAGATCCAGCGCCACGACGCGTACGTAGTGATGAAACCGCCAACAGGCGGCCCCACGACCGGGGCCGCAATCGCAGGCCAGGTGATAGTAGAAATAGCCTGCATGAGGCGGCTTTTCTCCGTACTGCGGACCACAATAAGACGCCCCACCGGCACCATCATCGCGCCGCCGGCACCCTGCAGCAAGCGCGCCGCCGTGAACTCGGCGACCGAGTTCGACAAGCCGCACAACACCGAAGCAATCACGAACACGACGATCGCGCTAAAGAACACCGTACGCGAACCGACGCGGTCGGCCACCCAGCCGCTAACCGGAATAAAGATGGCCAGCGCGAGCATGTAGGCCGTCATCCCGATGCTCAGCGCATTCGGGCCGACACCGAACGAATGGGCCATCTGCGGCAACGCGGTCGCAATGACGGTGGTGTCCAGATACTCCATGAAGAATGTTCCCGCGACTATGTAAGGCAGCCAGCGAGCGGCAGAGGGTGCAGGCAACGAACTGTTGCTCATCGAGAATCCCGGTTGTGTGGCGCTAAGGCGCCCGCGCCACCGCCTTTGCGATGCGCGATAGTTGACATTGACGCTGTGGCAGCGCCGATCGATCCAGCGTTTACATAGTCTTGCCCGTCGCGCCTTTATGGCGATACGTCCGGCAAGCGGGTATGGCCAAGCGCTACCGCCTGCCGCGCTTAACCGATCAGATGCGCGTTAGGCCACCCGGCATTATCGCGTATCGCTTAGCTATATGTCATTGGTCTCAACGCACTGCGGACCACTTCTATAGCTTACCTGAGCGGCTTGTCCAGGCGGTTAGTGCGAATCGACCTACCTACCGACCGATCGCGGTATTATCCGATCAAGCCCCTCCCTGAAGAACACACCATGATTACCTGCTACCTTCGCTACATTATCGAACCGTCCAGACTCAAGGAATTCGAAAGCTACGGCAAGATGTGGATCCCGCTAGTCGAGAAATTCGGGGGTCAGCATCATGGTTATTTCTTGCCCTCAGAAGGCGCTAACAATGTCGCGCTGGCGTTGTTTTCATTTCCGAGTTTGTCGGCTTATGAAAGCTACCGTCAACAATCGCAGCTCGACCAGGAATGCCAGGCAGCGTTCAAATATGCGGAAGAAACGCGATGCATCGTCAGCTACGAGCGCAGCTTCTTTCGTCCCGTCTTCGATTAAACACGGACTGGAAATAAAAAAGCCGGGAGAACTTCCCCGGCTCATCAAACCTGCTCAGTAAACCTCTCGCCAAGCTTAAGCGTTAAGTCGCGGCCTTCCGACTCACGATATCAAAGACCGCGTTCATTCACTTAGAAGCGGTGACGCAGGCCGATCGTTGCAGCGACCTGGCTATTGGTGGAAGACGCTGTCAAGCCGTTGATATCGGCGGTCAGGCCCGAATCACCCGTACCGCTCACGTGCTGATACACGCCTTGCAGATAAACGTCGGTACGCTTGGACAATGCGTATGCCGTCTGCAGTGTCACCTGGTTGTATTTCGGGCTGACGCCGTCGATCTTTGCGTCCGTAAACGTATAGGCACCCGACAACGTCCAGGCCGGCGTGAAGTTGTAGCGGCCGTTCACTTCATAGTTCGTGAACCGCGCGCTGCCGTTCGTCAGCGTGAGGTTACTTGCTGAACCTGCAGCGGATGCGCCGATGGCCGTTGCGTTGTCCAGATGCGTCTGAGAGAACACGAAACCAACGTTTGCCGCGCCGAATGCATAGCTGACACCCGCGCCATAGGTGCGTTGGCGGCCCGCTAAGAACGTGGCGTCGGTGGTCACCGCGCCGGATGTGTTCAGGGTCGAGCCCCCACTGTTGAGCTGCATGTAGCTGGCAGCAACATTCAAAGGACCGTAGTTATACGATGTGCCAAGGCTGTATGCACGGTTATCCGAGAAACCACCTGCGGCGTTCGAGAAGCCATACAGGCCGCCGACCTTGAGTCCGCCATAGTTGACGCTCTGATACTTGACCGAGTTGTTGATGCGAAACGAGTTGTCGAGGTTGTCGTTGTCGAACGGGTGAGCAGCCTGCGTGCCGCCGAACTGCGTGCCCGTCAGCGCGAGCGGGCCGAGATAGTCGACAACCGAGTCGTACTGCCGGCCGAGGGTGACGGCACCGTACTGGTTACTCGACAAACCGACGAACGCCTGACGGCCGAACTCGGCGCCGTTCTGGCCGAACTTGCCGGTGTCGATATTAAAGCCATTCTCCAACGTGAAGATGGCCTTGAGACCGCCACCCAGGTCTTCGGAGCCGCGCAGGCCCCATCGGCTGCCATTAACCTGGCCGCTGGTTGCCTGAACGTTCTTGGATCCGCTCTGGTTGTTCGTATAGGTGATGCCTGCGTCGATCAGGCCATAGAGGGTCACGCTGTTCTGAGCGTGTGCCGCTCCGGCGAAGGTGCCCATGACACCGAGAGCAAGAAGGGATTTTTTCATTTCAATTCTCCGAAAATACGATTGAGCAACGCGGTCTGCTTGCCCACTAGCGAGGGCCACAAACTCCGCGATCTCGTCAGATAAACGTGCATCGCTGCGCGTACTAGTCGACGTCGCCGTGCGTCGATTAGACGGGCACCATTAAACAGCAGTGTTTTGCCAGGGCCGTTGGAAGCAGACAACAAGCCTCGTTACCAAGCGTTGCGCGAGGTGAAAAAAGTAACGCGGTGGTTTGCATCAGGCAGCGACCTGAGTAAAGCTTGTTAGCCAGCAAACGGTTCTCTGGAAAGGCGCGCGCGGCTTAAGCCGTGCAACGATTGATGAGATGCGAGACACGATCAGCAGGTCGCCACGTACCTTCCGGTCATGATGGGGAATATTCTGGAACAATTTGGTGACGCATAAAACGCGGCACCGCACGGCGAAATGAAACATGGTTACGAGATCGTGATGATGACGCGGAACCGGTCGCTCGGGCGACCAAGCGAACTGCATCAAGTCCTCACCAATCATTTCACTCTGTCTCTTAGCAGAAACTCTGTTTCCATCGGCACGGCGCATTGGCGCTCCTCTCACTCGCGCGAAAGAGAGCCTCGGGCATCGCAACAAATCTGATCGGAAGCTTGACCCGCAAGCCTGAGCGACTGCTTTACATCCGGCGTTCTTCTACGCCACCGGGCAGGCTCGCAAAACCATCCCCTATTTCCGGTGAGAAATACGGTAACGAAGCCGTAACGCATCGCGTCACATTGCGGGCTACTTTAGTGACTCGTCTAGCGACTTGCACGCGAGGGCAGCAACCATGATGAAACACATTCTTTCCGCACAAGTTCTTGCAGCGGTTCTGCGAGCCAGTTCAACACCCCTGTTTTCAGAGATGCTCGTGGCCGCGTCGGCGGGACGAGACCGCGTGGCTTTCTTCCGCGATGCTGTCAGGAAGCCGGCCGCCTTCCGGCGAAATGGCACCCGGTAACAGCGGGTTTTCGGTCAACGAATCCCCCACTGGCTCCGAATCTACCTGTAATCGAACAGCAAGGTAGCTAGCTTGACGCCAGGCTGCCGCCAATCCCGACAATACCTTACACAATAATAAGGATTACAAAATATGCCTCTAGTGAAAGACAAGGTTGATTCCCATCGCAACCTGGTTCCGGCGGAAAGTACCGGCAAGGACGCTCCGCCTGGACCGGTACGCGTCACTTCAATCAACCGGATCGAACTGGAATCCGACGGTCAACATATGGTGGTGCATAGCGAGCAATCCACCCTTACGTTTCATTACTCGGTGTTCCGGGAACTGCTCGCAGTGCTGCCCGCCGCGATCATGCAGTCGGAGCGAATGCTTCAGCGAACGCCGCATGTCAACTTCGCGATGGGCTGCGAAGGATGGGAACTTGGCGCTATCGATAACGGCAAAAGCCTGGTTCTGACTTTCCGCCTTCAGGGCGGCGCGGACATTTCATTCTGTCTTCCCCGAGAGCAAATCCCTCCCATGGTCGACGCGCTCATAGCCGCAGCACGACTCGTTCAGATTCCAACGCACGCCAGCGGCCCCTTGCAGTAACCGGCTAATGCAGCGCAGTTCGTGAGCGGCCCGAAGCAGTGAGTTCAGGCCAGAAGCGGCACCGATCACGTCCGATACGACGACACGGATAGCAGAGCGACACATTCGGGCCGATATGCTCGTCAAGACCATCAAATGAAATTTAACTTCCGAAACTTACGCACCGCTCACTCAGTTGTCGCCATCGCATTGAACGCGTTCATTGCGCCGACCGTGTTTGCCGCGACCAGCAGCTTTGTCATCAAGGATATACAGATAGATGGCCTGAAGCGCATCGAGGCCGGGTCGGTCTTCGCCTACGTTCCGCTCAAACGAGGTGACGTCTTCTCGGACGATAAAGCGTCGGAAACCATTCGCGCACTCTATGCAACCGGCTTCTTCGACGACGTCCAGGTCGAGACGCAGGGTAACTTGGTCATCGTGAAAGTACAGGAGCGCGCCGCCGTCTCGTCAATCGACTTCGCCGGCATTCACGAGTTCGACAAGGACAACCTGACCAAAGCATTGCATTCGGTCGGCCTGTCGCAAGGCAGCACTTACGACAAGGCCCTTGTCAGCAAAGCCGAACAGGAACTGAAGCGTCAATACCTGACACGGGGCTATTACGCCGCCGACGTTACTACGACCGTCACGCCGATCGACCGCAACCGCGTATCCATTTTGTTCTCCGTGACGGAAGGTCCGAGCGCGAAGATTCGCCAGATCAACTTCATAGGTAATCGGGTTGCCAGCAGCACGACGCTGCTCGATGAAATGCAATTGTCGACCCCTAACTGGTTCTCGTGGTACACGAAGAACGACCTGTATGCGAAGGACAAGCTGACGGGGGATCTGGAGAAGGTTCGCTCGTATTACCTGAACCGCGGATATCTCGAGTTCAACATCGACTCCACGCAGGTATCGATCTCGCCCGACAAGAAGGACATGTACCTGACCGTCACCATTCACGAGGGTGAGCCGTACACCATTTCAAGTATCCAGCTTGCGGGCAATCTGCTCGATCGCGATGCCGAGTTGAAAAAGCTTATATCCATCCGCGCCGGCGACCGTTTCTCGGCTGAGAAACTGCAAGCCATGACCCAGGCTGTGGTCGACAAACTGGGGGAATATGGCTACGCGTTCGCGCAGGTCAACGCCCAGCCGGGGATCGACCAAGTCCATCACACGGTCGCGATTACGCTGCAGGTTGATCCGGGGCGCCGCGTATACGTGCGTCGCGTCAATATTGAAGGTAATACGCGGACGCGCGACGAAGTGATCCGTCGCGAAATGCGCCAGATCGAGAGTTCATGGTTCGACAGCGCCCGTCTCAAGCTCTCTAAGGAGCGGATCGATCGCCTGGGGTATTTCACGAACACCGAGGTAACCACGACCCCCGTCCCAGGTACCAACGACGAAGTCGACGTGGACGTCAAGGTGGAAGAGAAACCAACGGGCGCGATCACGCTGGGCGCCGGCTACGATTCGAGCGACAAGGTCGTGCTGTCGGCCGGGGTTTCGCAGGAAAACGTGTTCGGCTCCGGCACCACGCTGGCTGTCAACGTGAATACGGCGTCGACGTACCGGACTTTGGCGGTGACCCAGACCGACCCCTACTTTACGATTGATGGCATCAAGCGCATTACCGACGTGTATTACAAAACCACCTATCCGCTCTATAACTTCAACGATACGAGTTTTCGAATCACGTCGGTCGGAGCGGATCTGAAGTTCGGCATTCCCTTCTCCGAATCGGACGTCGTTTATTTCGGTGCCGGCTTTGAACAGGACCGTTTCAATACGGACTCGTCAACGCCACAAAGCTACCTGAACTATGTGGCCGATTTCGGGCGCGTGGTGAACAACTATCCAGTGACAGCCGCGTGGTCGCACGACGCACGCGATAGCGCGCTGATACCGAGCAAAGGCTACTTCCTCCAGACCAATGCAGAGCTCGGAACGCCACTAGGAAATACCGAGTACTACAAATCAGATGTTCAGGCTCAGTACTATTACACGCCGGCGAGAGGCTTTATTCTCGGCCTGAATTTCCAGGCCGGGTACGGTCACGGCATAGGCGGCCAGGCCTATCCGATCTTCAAGAATTACTACGCCGGCGGTATTGGCTCGGTGCGGGGCTACGAATCCGGTTCGCTCGGTCCGCGCGACGCCACGACCAACGACCCCATCGGCGGCTCGAAAATGGTCGTCGGAAATATTGAAATGACGTTCCCCTTGCCCGGTACAGGGTACGACCGGACGCTGCGGGTGTTCACCTTCGTTGACGGCGGCAATGTCTGGGGCAACGAAGGCAACAGCGTCGGCGCCAACGGTTTGCGCTACAGCTATGGTGCGGGTCTCGAGTGGATCTCACCCATCGGGCCGCTCAAGCTGGACGTCGGCTTCCCGATCGTGCGCCACTCGGGTGACCAGTATCAAACGTTCCAGTTCCAGATCGGCACGTCGTTCTAACCCGTGGTTTCCGCAGAAACACGCGTCGGGTTCACGCCGTGCATGCGTCATATCGCCGTCGCAGCGGCGATCGCCGTGTTCCTCGCGCCTTCGCCCGCTCACGCGCAATTAAGCGGCGCGGCAGCGCAGGCGGAATCGATCGAACCGCCCTGGGGCCTGCGATTCGCGCCTGAAGTCACAGAACATCCGTTGCCGGCAAACTCGTCGCCCGCAGTGTTCGGTATTGGCGAATCGGCGAACGGCGACGAGGACCGCGACATGTCGCTCAAGGGCAGCGGCGAGATACGGCGCGATGCGACCATCGTGAAGGGCGACGCTGTCCACTACGACGTCGACCGTAACGTGGCCGATGCATACGGCCACGTTCATGTGGTCGACCGCTACGACGTCTTCACCGGTCCGGAAGCCCATCTGCACGTCGATGCCAATGAGGGCATCATGACTACGCCGACCTACCACTTCAATCTGACGGGTGGTTCCGGTAGCGCCGAGCGCATCGACCTGATCGATAACGAGCGTTCAGTCGTGCATCACGGCACTTACACCGCGTGCCAGTGCGAAGACGATCCGGCCTGGTACCTCAAGGCTTCACGTTTCGACATGGACCAGGGATCGGACGAAGGGATCGCCCACAACGGCGTACTGTTCTTCCAGGACGTGCCTATCTTTGCCAGCCCGTGGTTGTCCTTCCCATTGTCCAGAAATCGCCAGAGCGGTCTTCTTCCGCCGACTTTTTCACTGAGTTCGACGAATGGATTCGACCTTACCCTCCCGTATTATTTCAACATTGCGCCGAACTATGACCTGACGTTGACGCCACGCATCATGTCCAAACGGGGCGTCATGCTGACAACGAATTTCCGCTATCTGACGCCCACGTATTCGGGCACAGCGACCATCTCGTATCTGCCCAGCGACGCGATCACCAAGACCAACCGCTATTCGATCAACATCCAGCACACGCAGAACTTCGGTGACGGTTTCGGCGCGTACATCAACTATTCGAGTGTGTCGGACGTCAACGTCACGACGGACCTGAGCGCCAATAACGCATCGCTGGTCAACGGGCAGGACATCTTCCAGCAGGAAGCGGGCGTGACCTACAACAACGGTCCGTGGTCGGTGCTCGCACGCGTCCAGCGCTGGCAATCGTTCAGTACGTCGCCCCCCTACAATCGCGACCCCGAACTCGACGTCAAGTACGCCAAGTACGACGCAGGCGGTTTCGATTTCGGCGCCGAAGCGGACGCTACGCGGTTCAGCATTTCGACCGCCGACTCCACTGAAGGCAGCCGCTTCACGTTCAATCCGTTTGTCAGCTATCCGCTGTCCGGGCCGGGATGGTTCATCACGCCGAAGGTTCAATGGCACTACGTTGCCTACGACCTGACCTCGATCGGAAGCGGCGCGCCGACGGGACAGCCGAACAGCTTCTCGTTCAATGTGCCCACCTTCAGCCTGGATTCAGGACTCGTGTTCGAACGCAGCGTGCGCCTGTTCGGGACGGACTATATCCAGACGCTGGAACCCCGGCTGTACTACGTCTATACACCCTACCGGAACCAGACCTTCGCACCGGTCTTCGACACGGGCGAGGAAGACTTTGGACTGGCGCAGATTTTTACCGACGACACATTCGTCGGCGGCGATAGGGTCGCCGATCTGAACCGGCTCACTGCTGCCGTGACGACACGGTTCATCAACCAGGCTACCGGAGACGAACGCGCCCGTTTCGTGATCGCGCAGGAATACTATTTCACCAATCCGCAAGTCGTGCTGGAGCCGGGAGAATCCGTGACCGACGTCCGCGGCACCGACGTCATTGTTGGAGCATCGCTCAAGATCGGCGCCGGCTTTTCGACCGAGCAGGCAGTCCAGTACGACGAGCAGCATAACCGGTTCGACCGGACGACTTCCGGCTTCACCTGGAAGCCGGCGGATCGCGAGGTGGTCAGCCTTGCGTACCGGTATACACGCGCCGACGAGGACCTCGAGAACGAGGCGGAGAACCAGATTGTTGCGTCAGGACAATGGCCGCTGAGCCGCAAGCTTTATGCCGTCGGCCAGGCCAATTTCGACATCGTCGCTCATCACCTCGTGGCGGGGCTGCTCGGCGTTCAGTACGACGCGGACTGCTGGTCGCTCAGCCTGGCGGTGCAAAAATACACCAACGTGTCCACCACAACGAGCGTAGCCAGCAGCGCGACTCGCGTCCTGTTGCAGCTTCAACTCAAGGGGCTGACGAAAGTCGATAATGGACTGTCCTCACAATTCCGCGCGAGCATTCCCGGCTATACGCCACTGCCTTCGCCGCCTGCGCCCGAGTCGCGGTTCTCGAACTACGAGTGACGATGGGCGGCTTGCGCAAGCGGTTCGTTCTGCGCAGCCTCACGCGGTGACGCATGGGGGCCCGTGGGTGTTGAGCCCCCCGGGAGCCGCGCGGCCGGCGATCGTGGTCGGGTTCTGCATGCGGAAAGGATCGCCGTCCTGCACGCGTGCGGCACTTCTCTGTCACAGTGGAGGACTGCAAGCCAGTCCAACTCATTGACGACCCGATCCTCATGACCCTCCGTACCAATGACGTCCCCCCCGCACTCGAATGCCGCGGCTTGAGCAAGGCCTACGGCGCGGGCCGCGTACTGCTGGCAAGCCTCGACTTCGCACTCGATCCCGGGGAGTTTGTCGCGGTCATGGGCGATTCGGGCGTTGGCAAGTCGACGCTCTTGAACCTGATCGCGGGCCTCGATACCGCCGACAGCGGCGAGGTATTGATCGACGGTACGTCCATCTCGAGTCTTGACGATGACGCCGCCACCCGCCTTCGGCGGCAAAAACTCGGCTTCGTATTCCAGGCATTTCACATCCTGCCGCATCTGACGCTGGTTCAAAATGTTGCGCTGCCATTGCTGCTCAACAACACCGCCCCGTCCCGCGCGCTCGACTTGCTGGAGGCGGTCGGTCTTGGCGGTCGTGGCGACGACTTTCCGCGGCAACTGTCTGGTGGAGAACTACAGCGGGTCGCCATCGCACGCGCGCTCGTGCACCGGCCCACGCTGATCCTGGCCGACGAACCGACCGGCAACCTGGACCCTGATACCGCGCATGAAGTGCTCTCGTTGTTCCGTGCAGAGATCAAGGCGAACGGCGCCGCCGCGATCATGGTCACCCACTCCATGGCCGCAGCGGCCAGTGCGGACCGGATCCTTATCCTGAGCGAGCATGGCCTGCATGCCGGTAAATAAGCCAGTGACGCAATCCTCCCGGCGTATTGCAGGCAGCCGGCTCCTCGCGCGTTGGCTGCTAGGTGCGGAGTGGCGCAGCCATCCGGCTCGCGCGATAGTGGCCATCGCTACGATTGCCCTGGGCGTGGCGCTCGGTTATGCGGTGCAGCTCATCAACAGTGCTGCATTCAACGAGTTCTCCGCGGCTGCCAAGAGTCTTTCCGGCGAGGCCGACTTACAGGTGCGCGGCGCGCAGCCACACTTCGATGAAAGCTGGTACCCTCGTCTTGCAACGGAACCGGGCGTGGCTTTGGCCAGCCCCGTGCTAGACCTGGATGTGACCGTACCCGGCCAGAGCGCCGCGTTGAAAGTGCTAGGTATCGACGTCTTCAGGGCGAGCCGTATCACGCCGGAACTGATCGGCGTGCCTTCGGCGCAGCGTCCGCTCGATACCCTTTCCGAAGACGCCATCTTCCTCTCGCCCGCAGCACAACAGTGGCTTCACGCAGCACCCGGCGAGCATGTCGCGCTGCGTAGCGGCACATCGACCGTGCAATTTCGGGTAGCGGGCGGCATCGTCAGGACGCGGCCCGGTCAACGTATTGCGGTGATGGACATCGCCGCCGCTCAGTGGCGTTTCGGTCTTGAGGGGAAACTCTCGCGCGTCGACCTGCAACTCCAGCGCGGCGTCGATCGGGAGCGCTTCAAGCGAGAGCTGCAAGACCGGCTTGGCAGTCAACTGGTCATAGCCGAAACACGTGACGATGAAAACCGGACCGATCGCTTGTCGCGCGCTTATCGCATCAATATGAATGTGCTCGCGCTCGTGGCCCTTTTTACCGGCGCGTTTCTGGTGTTTTCGACGCAAGCATTAGCGGTTGTCCGGCGCCGCGCGCAGTTCGCGATGCTTCGCGTATTGGGTTTTACGCGCGGTCAGCTTCTACGCCAGATCCTGATGGAAGGGGCGCTTCTCGGGGTGATCGGTTCCGTACTCGGTCTGGCACTGGGTTATGCGCTGTCCAGCGTCGCACTGCGTTTCTTCGGCAGCGATCTGGGCGGCGGTTACTTCCCAGGCGTGCAGCCCCATGTCGGCTTCGAGCCGCTTGCAAGCGCGGTGTTTCTTGCGTTGGGTATCGGCGTCTCGGTGCTCGGCAGTCTCGTACCGGCTCTGGAGGCGGCGCGGGCACGGCCAGCCGCCGCGCTCAAAGCCGGCAGCGAAGAAGGCGCGCTCGCGAGGCTATCAACGCCCTGGCCTGCGCTTGCTTGCATCGCTGTCGCGGGAATACTGACGCTCTTGCCGCCGCTATTCGATGTCCCCATCCTCGGTTACCTCGCCGTCGCGCTGTTGCTGATCGGCGGTATCGCGCTGATGCCGCGCTGTACGGCGATCGTGTTCACCGCGCTCAGCCGCTGGCGTACGAAACGCAGTACGCGCGCCACCACAACGCTGGCGCTTGCCCGGCTCGCGAATGCCCCGGGGCAGGCATCCATCGCCATGGGCGGCGTCCTGTCGAGCTTTGCGCTGATCGTCGCGATGGCCATCATGGTTGCGAGTTTCCGCGTGTCGGTGGATGAGTGGCTGACCCATCTCTTGTCCGCTGATTTATACGTTCGCGTCGCGCCCAATGGCGACACTGGCGGTCTGAGTCCTGGCGAACAAGCGGCGCTCGCTGCGGCTTCAGGCGTAAGGAACGCCGCGTTCACCCGTACGTCCCGTCTCACGCTCGATCCTGCGCGTCCGGCCGTGGCCTTGCTTGCGCGCGACATCGACGCAGCCGATCCCGGTGCATTAATGCAGATGACCGGCCCGGTGCTCTCACCATCAGCCCTGCACGACGGCGAGACGCCGATCTGGGTGTCGGAGGCCATGGTCGATTTGTATCGATACAAGCTTGGACAACGGCTTCGGTTATCCATCGGCGCGTCTGGCGGGACGTTCGTTGTGGCAGGTATTTGGCGCGATTATGTGCGGCAAACCGGCGCGATCCAGTTGCGTCTTGCCGACTACAGACGCTTGACGGATGACACAGGAGCCACCGACGTAGCCGTCACGATCAAGCGCGGTGCAAGCGTAGAAAGTGTCATTGCGAGCCTGCGAAAACTGCCCTTCGGCACCGCGATGGAGTTTGCTCAACCCGGCGACATCCGCGCCCGGACGCTGACGATTTTCGACCGGAGCTTCGCAGTGACCTATCTGCTGGAAGCGGTGGCCATCGTGATTGGACTGTTCGGCGTGGCGGCCACGTTCTCCGCACAGACACTCGCTCGTGCGCGGGAGTTCGGCATGCTGCGGCACGTTGGCGTGACGCGTCGTCAGGTGCTGGTCATCCTCGCGGCGGAGGGCGGCATGCTGACTGCGCTCGGGATTGCAATGGGATTTATCCTCGGCTGGGCGATCAGTCTCATCCTGGTCTTCGTCGTCAATCCGCAGTCGTTCCACTGGAGCATGTCGATGCATATCCCATGGTCTGTGTTGAGCACGGTTGCACTGGTGATGCTGATCTCGTCATGTGCAACAGCAGTGGTTGCGGGACGCAAGGCGGTATCGCTCGATGCGGTGCGTGCCGTCAAGGAGGACTGGTAGTGCGTGATCTTCGAACATGGTTAAACCAGGCGTGGCGGTGGCTTATGGTGGCGTGCGTTTGCAGCCTGGCAAACACACCGTCCATGGCGGCGGAGTTCGCCGCCGTCACGCCCGATCGTCCGCTTGTCTTTGCGCACGATACCGGCGCGCATCCGGCCTTCCGCACCGAATGGTGGTACGCAACGGGTTGGCTCAATCAACCGGACGGCAAACCGCTCGGTTTCCAGATCACGTTCTTTCGCTCGGCGACCGGACATGATCCAGCGGACACAGGCGCGTTTGCACCGTCGCAGTTGATCATTGCTCATGCAGCGCTTAGCGATCCCTCACTGGGACGACTCGTGCACGACCAGAAGATTGCGCGTCAGGGTTTCGGCCTCGCGTATGCAAAGACCGATAACACGGACGTCAAGCTTGATGCATGGCGACTCGTTCGAGCAGCCGATGATCATTACACCGTGACCGTGAATGCCGCTGATTTCACGCTGAACCTGTCGCTCACGCCGACTCAGGAACCGCTGCTGCAAGGCGACAAAGGTTACTCGCGAAAAGGTCCGTTGGCCGCACAAGCGAGCTACTACTACAGCGAACCGCAGTTGCGAGTGAGCGGTAAGGTCACACGCGTTTCCCACTCAAGCGATAAAGCCGGCCTTGACACGGCAGTCACCGGCTCGGCATGGCTGGACCATGAATGGTCGAGCACGATGCTTAGCGCCGATGCAGCGGGATGGGACTGGCTCGGCGCCAACTTGTCGGACGGATCGGCGCTGATGGCATTCAAGGTACGCGGACGAAATGGCGGCACCGTCTGGTCACACGCGGCGCTTCGCGAGACCAACGGTCGCGTGACAGTCTTCGATGCGGGGCAAATCGGTTTCACGCCGCTTCGAACCTGGCGCTCGCCACGCACCGGCACGTCTTACCCGGTATCGGAGACGCTCAGGACCGGCGCGCTCACATGGCGCCTCGATCCGTTGATGGACGATCAGGAACTCGACTCCAGCCAGTCGACGGGCGCAGTGTATTGGGAGGGAGCGGTAGCGGTGAGTCGTGACGGTAAAGCCGTGGGTCACGGTTATCTTGAACTGACGGGATATGCCAAGGCGCTGAAGCTGGAAAAATAACGATGCTCGTTGCAGGGCACGGCGTCATAAAAAAGCAATGTGACAAGGGCATGACCAGGCGGTCGCACAATCTTGCTGGCACGCGTGCTGTCGTGCGACATCTGCGCCAAGCACACGCGTGCCAGCCGCCGCAAGGGCGACTCGACGCTTAGTTCTTCAGGCTGTCCGGCACCTTCCCGCCGTTGGCCGCAAGCTGCTCCATCACGGCTTTGTGCAACCAGATGTTCATCGATGCGGAATCGTTGGTATCACCCGTGTAGTGCAACTCGCCCGCCAGCTCCTTGCGTGCGGAAAGACTGCTGTCGAGACCCAGCAATTTCATCAGATCGACAATCGATGTCCGCCAGTTCAATTGCTCCGACGTATTCGCCTGCATGTCGGTCAGGACCGCTTCGACATCCACCGGCTCTGGTGCTGCGGCCGGTGCTGCAGCGGCGTCAGGCGTCGCGGTTGGGTCTGCCGCAGGGGGCGCGGCCGGATCGGCGGGCGCTGTATTCGCGGGATGGCTTGAAGGGAAGATCTTGCTCAGGATCGTGCCGAAAATGCTCATGATGTTTATCCCTTGGTCGACGTGAAGAACGACGTTGTGAAGCAGCGCGTTCGCCGCTTCATGGAGCCGCCGTGCAAGACATGTTCCCGAAACATTCAATGCTATGTCGCGAGTCCGGCGCACGGCCGCAAGGACATTGTAGGCGATCGATCGGCTTGAGAATGCCCTGACGTGGAGAAGCCGCCACGCGCGCAGGATACTGTTACCGCGACATGCGTTTAACACCACATTCGTTTCTACTAGTGAGTGATGTTGGACGATCACCCTTGCGGCCAAAGGAAACAAAGATCATTCATGCGATGATTCGCCCACTACCACCCCATGCCCCGCCATGACATCAAAACGCCAGGTTGACTCCGCCCGCTTCGTACACGGCTCGACCTTGCGGCATGTCGTTGTCATGGCAGGAACGGGCGCGATCGGATTGATGGCCGTATTCGCTGTCGATCTCGCCAATCTCTTCTACGTATCGCTGCTCGGCGACACATCGGTCGCCGCAGCGGTCGGGTTCGCCGGGACCATCAACTTCTTCCACACGGCCATTTCCATCGGCATGACGATAGGCGTCAGCGCGACCGTCGCGCGGCTTCTCGGTGCAGGCCAGCGAACGAAAGCGCGGCAGGTGGCGTCGGCGAGTCTTGTGTTGATGATGCTCGTCACCATTGTGCTGAGCGCCGCCACGCTGCTCTTCCTGGACCCGATCCTCAACGCGCTCGGCGCTGCGGGCGAAACGCGCGTGCTGACGCGCAGCTTCCTGATGATCACCGCGCCCACGTATGTGTTCCTCGCCATCGGCATGTGTACGGCCGCGCTGATGCGTTCTGTCGGCGACGCCCGGCGAGCCATGACCGTCACGCTGACCGCCGCGGTCGTGACCGCGATCCTCGATCCGATCCTGATCTTCGGGTTCCATCTTGGACTGACGGGTGCGGCCATATCGAACGATATAGCGCGTGTCGCGCTGGCGCTTGTCGGCCTGTATGGCGCAATCCGTGTCAACGATCTCATTGGCCGAGTTCGCATTGCACGCTTGTGGTCCAACAGCCAGCCGGTCATGAAGGTTGCGCTACCCGCCGTGCTGACCAACCTCGCGACGCCCGTTGCCAGCGCATACGTGACGCACGCGATGGCCAGCTTCGGCGCTGCGGCCGTCGCGGGGCAAGCGACCATCGACCGCATCACGCCCGTGGCCTTCGCGGTGATCTACGCGCTGACCGGCGCGGTCGGGCCGATCGTTGCCCAGAATCTCGGCGCGGGCCGTGCGGACCGTATCCGCGAAACCATCCGCAACAGCCTGGTGTTCGTGCTGCTGACCGTCGCGATTGCGTGGATCGTGCTGGCGCTGGCTCAGGGCGGCTTGATCCGTGCCTTCTCGGCTCGCGGCGACACGGCAATCATTATCACGGCGTTCTGTTCGTGGCTGGTGGCGAGCTATGCGTTCGTCGGCTGCCAGTTTGTGGCCAACGCGACGTTCAATAATCTCGATCGTCCGTTGTTGTCGACGCTCTTCAACTGGGGACGCGCGACTATCGGCACCGTGCCGTTTGTCGCGGCCGGGATGCGGCATGGTCCCGTCGGTGTGATGATCGGGCAGGCTGCTGGCAACGCAATCTTCGGCACGCTCGCGATGCTGGTGGCGTATTCCGTCGTCAAGCGCTTGCCGATGGGAGATTGCGCCGCGCTAGCGAGCAAGGACAGCAACCGGTTAGAGCAATCTGTCGTCAATGTCCCTGGCGCGGCTGCGGGAAATACGATGGCGCCGGACGTGGAGTTAAAGGAACTTCCCGCGCGCGGTGGTTAGGGGTCAGACACACTAAGCGTCTCAGTGCCTAGGCGCTGTTTTCTCTTTGCATTCAGCTTTAATTCGCCTCGCCTGACTGGCGTATTCACGCCCTTATTTCCTTAGGCTTATTCACTAAGCGGCCGCGTCCGATTGTTCATCTCGCACGGATTCACTATTCCTCTCTATCGGTACAATATTTCGATAGTGCGCGCATATACTGCATTCCACCGACGCAGCGCACCAACCAGCAGGACCGCTGCGTAGCCCATGAATGAAGTCATTGATACGCATCGGAGCACATCATGAACAAGACCCTTATTGCATCGTTGTTAGTCGCTGTTTCCACGGCTCTTGCAGCACCCGCATTCGCCAGCAGTGGTTATGGTCCGGCACCGTCGTACAACCCGCTGGTCGGCGCACCTGCTTCGCAACGCGGCCAAAGCGCGCAAACCATCGCGGCGGAAAAAGCATCGAGTAACGATGCCAACACAAGCGCGTATGGCGGCGTGAAAAGCACTACCACGCAATCCGGCGAACGCAGTCAAGCTAACGATGCACGCTCGACCTATTCGCATGATTGATAACAGTTGAAGCTTGGCTTAGCAGAAAACCAATGCCCGGCGAACTCAGGTTCGCCGGGCATTGGCGTTTTTATGAGCTTAGTGAGATGAGGAACATTCAAGTTGTGGACTCGGCGTAGAGAACTTTGATGCATAGTTAAGAGTCGACAACTAAGCCAATCTCCCTGCTGCCTCCACCACAAAGGAAGAACCCTCATGTCAGAGCAAGCACAATTCGAACTCTTCGCGTTCTGGCGCTCGTCGGCCGCGTTTCGCGTACGCGTCGCACTTAATTTGAAAGGCCTGAGCGCGCACGAACAGAACATCGATCTCGACGCGGGCGAGCAACGCGACGCGGAATTCCTGAAAATCAGTCCGCTAGGGTCGATTCCGGCGTTGGTTCAGGACGGCCACGAACCGCTCACGCAATCGCTGGCCATCCTCGAATTCCTGGACGAACTCCAGCCCTCGCCGCCGTTGCTGCCAAGCGATTTATACGGTCGCGCACGAGTGCGGTCGATTGCATCGATGTGTGCCGCCGATACCCATCCGCTGATCGTGCCGCGCGTGAAAAAGTATCTGCAGGAAACGGGCGGATTCGACGACGCCGCGTGGCGCGCGTGGCAAATCCGCTGGCTCGGTGCAGGCCTCGCCGCGGTTGAACAGCGTCTGGCAGGCGCGCCGGAAACGGGCACGTTCTGTCACGGTGATGAACCCACGATGGCGGACATTTGCCTCGCGAGCATTGTCGCGATAACGCGGGTGTTCAAGATCACGATCCCTGACGTACCGACTATCGACCGGATCATGACTGCGTGTGACCAGCATCCGGCGTTCATGAAGGCCGATCCCAAACGTCAGGCGGGCGCGCCAAAGTAAGCGCTGGCGATGGTCGTGCGGCGGCTGGTGAAGCGTTGGCGCCGCACGTTGCTTCTAATATCCCGCGCCGCCTCGTGCCACCTGTCCCGTCGTCTCGCCGGCCTTGTCCGCATACGCTTCGGCAACCGACGCAATAATGCCAATGGCTTCCTGAACCTGCGCTTTCGTGATGTTCAGATACGGAATCGCGCGCACGCCGTCGGTGCCGGGAGGCAGTACATACAAGCCCTTTTCGTACAAACGCTCGACAAATTCACCCGCAGGCAAAGACGTCACCACGAACCGGACGATATTGGTCTCGACCGTATTCACATCGATCTCGATACCCGACAGCGAAGCGATACCCGCCGCCAGCAGACGTGCATGTTCGTGATCTTCGATCAGCCGCGCCCGGTTGTTCTGCAGCGCATAGAGCGCGCCGGCCGCGATAATCCCGGCCTGTCGAAAACCACCGCCGATCTGTTGCTTGAAGCGCCGCGCACGCGCTATGAATTCACGCGATCCCGCCAGCGCTGACCCTACCGGCGCACCCAGCGCTTTGGAAAAGCAGACGCTGACCGTATCGAAATGCCGGGCGTATTCACTCTCCGGAATGCCGGTCGCCGCGGTGGCATGCCAAAGACGTGCGCCATCCAGATGCAGCTTCACGCCGCGCGTGCGTCCCGCGTCGCACACGGCCTTGAGTTGTTCCAGCGGCCACACCTTGCCGCCGCCAATGTTGTGAGTATTCTCGAGACATAGCAGCCGAACGGGCGCGGGAATCGTGGCGGGAAAGAACCGGTGAGGCACGCCTATGGCCGCTTCCACATCGCTCGCATTGAAGATACCGCGCACGCCTGGTAGCAAGCGCGGCAGCACGCCGGCATACGCCGCGGGCGCGCCGCCTTCGAGTATGTAGACGTGGGCATTCTGATCGAAAAGAACGGCATCGCCGGGTTCGGTATGCGCGCGGATAGCCACCTGGTTCGTCATGGTGCCCGTCACCATATAGACCGCGTCCTCTTTGCCAAGCAGATCCGCCACTTCGCGTTCAAGCCGTTTGACCGTGGGGTCGTCGCTGTAGACATCGTCACCAACGGGCGCCGTCGCCATGGCATGGCGCATGGCTTCGGTGGGTTGGCTGCAGGTATCGCTGCGCAAGTCGATCATGGTTTTCTCCATTCAATGAACCCATGGAGCCAAGTCTGACGGACAGCAACACATGCGTTTTGAAGGAAATTGCGGTTCTTTCTAACGAACCTAACGGACCGCCGTGCTCGGCGGCACGCCGTAAAAACGCCTGAATTCGCGGCTGAAATGCGCTTGATCGCTGTAACCCACTTCGATTGCGACCCGCTTCAGCGCGCGGCCTTTCAGCAGCAAGCAGCGAGCTTCATCCACACGACGCTGCACCAGATAGGCATGAGGCGGTACGCCGACGGCCTTCTTGAATTCGCGCAACAAATGGAAGGGACTCATCCCGGCTGCGGTGGCGATATCGTCGAGTGATGGGTTCGCGGCCACGCTTGCGTCGATAAACTCTCGCGCACGCCGCACCGCGCCCGGCTCCGCGCGCGGCAGACGAGCAAGCGGTACACCCTGGCCATGCCGCGTCGCTAGCTGGCGCAGAGCGTGGACCAGGCGCGATGTTTTCTCGAGTTGCGAGGCGTCGGAAGACTCGGAGCACAAGTGTGCGGCATGCAGTGCCTGCAATGTGCCGGTGTCGTCAATAACCGATTGCGTGAAGAACGGCAATTCGCGGCCGCTAATGGGCTCGGTGCCTGCAAGCACCATCGCAAGCCCTTCGGGCGGAATGTAGATCATCCGATAATCCCAGCCGATCTCAGTCGCGCCCCTGCCCTCGTGAAGCTGCCCCGGGTTGATCACGCAGATCTTGCCCATCGGCATGATCAGCCTTTCCTTGCGGCCGCGTGTATAAGCCTGTGCGCCGCGTTCGATGAAACCGATCGCATATTCGTCGTGTGCGTGAGGCGGGAATTGATGCGTCCGGTAAGCCGCCCGAAGCAGCTCGGCATTCGCCAGCGCCGGCTCGCGCCAGATCTTCGCCCGGTTCGCGGGCGGGCTCCGGGTGTCGGACATGGATGGAACGGCAGTAGGCGAAGTCATGGTCGATTGAAGCGCCGGACGAATCGAGCATCCATGTTCTGGAAACGCGGACGCACGACCCTAAGTGGAAGCTTTCAATCTAGCAGAAGAAATTCAGCGAGGCAGGGACGTGTTCCTGGCGCCGGCGTTAAACCGCGACCACGATCCTGCCGTTTCAGGGAGACCTCGCAAACGCTGCGCTTCAATCGTCATCGTTTCGTTCGTGAGGTCGAGGAAAGCCTTCACCAGCGGGTTCGGATGCTGCAACTGAGGACAGACCGTGAAGCCGCGAAACATCACGTCCGGCGAGAACGGCCGGAATACGATGCGCGACGGATTGGTATCGGACGTGGCAAGCGGATTCACTACACCCACGCCCAAACCACGCGCGACCATCGCGCAAATGGTCGCGCCGTACGGCGTCTCAATGGTCGGCATCTGGGTCGCACCGGCCTGCCGCAACGCGCGATCGAGCGACGAGCGTGTGTCGTCGGCGTATGAGGGCAGGATGAGGCTCTGATCCCTCAAGTCGCGCGCATGTATCCGCTCGCGCGCGGCGAGCGGATGTTTTGCAGGCAGCGCACACACCCCAGCCAACCGATACAACTCTGCGCTCGTCACGCCGAACGCGTCGGGCGTGGTGGTGGCAAAACCAACATCGCAATACGCAGACGATGCCCAGCGTTGGATCGTGCCTTCGCTGCGCATTTCCAGCGACACCGCGATACGCGGATACGCCGCCAGGAAACGCTCGATCACAAGGGGTACGAACGATAACGCCAACACCGGCGCCGCCACCAGACGCAGCCGGCCACTGCCGAACTGGCGTATCTCGCGCGCCGAATGCGCGAGCTTCTCGAGTCCAACGAAACTGCGGTCGACCTCACGATAGAACGCGCTGCCTGCATCGGTGGCCTGAATCCGGCCGCCGTTGCGCGTGAAAAGCGCAAGTCCCGTCGACGCTTCCAGCTCCCCGATCAGGCGGCTGATGCTGGGCTGCGAGGTGCCGAGTTCTTCGGCTGCGGCGGTCATCGATCCACGCAGCATCACCAGCCTGAACGCTTCGATTTGCTTCTGATTCATGTGTGTGCCTCCTTCTGATTTTCTTAGCCGACGCCCAAGCTTGTCATATCAAAAATGAATAGCAGACGTTTTTGGCCGTATTTGACCGGATGATGGCGGCGCTCCTAGACTCGTTCCTGGACTGATTGCCGACTAGCCATTCCAAGCGAACTATGCGAGCCGACACACTGCTTTTCCACGATGACTTCCGCCTCGCGCCCTATTGGTGGGACGCGGCACCGCCCGAAACGTCGCGCGTCGCGCTGCCGCCAAGCTTGGATCTCGTGATCGTGGGCAGCGGCTATTGCGGGTTATCGGCGGCGGCGGAAGCGGCGCGGCAAGGTGCATCGGTGGCGGTGCTGGATGCCGCCGAGATCGGCGCGGGCGGCAGCACGCGCAGCGGCGGCATGGTGTCGAGCGGGCAGAAACTGGCGCTGACCGACGCGATTCGCGGGGTATCGGCAGAGCGGCTGGGCCGCTTGATGGCGGAATCGACGGCGAGCTTCGACTACCTGAAGTGCCTGATAGCCGATGAAGCGCTCGACGCCGACCTGCAGATAACAGGCCGCTTTTTTGGTGCCTTTACGCCCGGTCATTTCGAGCGGCTGCGCCGGCAAGGCGACCTGCTGCGCGAGAAAACCGGCGTGACGGTGCATGTGGTGACACGTGCGGAACAACGTGTGATGGTCGGCTCGGACTATTACTACGGCGGCATGCTCGTGGATGAATACGGCGGGCTACACACGGCGAAATATCACCGTGCGCTACGCGAGCTTGCGCGGCGGCGCGGCGCAAGCCTGCACTCGCACGCGACAGTGGAACGGATTGAACGGACGGGCGCGCGCTTCCGTGTACATACAGTGCGCGGCAAGATCGACGCCGGGCAAGTGCTGGTCGCGACCAACGGTTATACGGGGCGCTTGCTGCCCTTTTTCTCGCGTCGCGTGCTGCCGGTGGCGAGCTATCAGATCGCAACGGAACCCCTGCCGCCGGGACTGATGGATGTATTGAATCCAGGCCGCCGCATGATCAGCGACTCGAAGCGCAACCTGTTTTATACGCGCCCTTCGCCCGACGGCACGCGCATGTTGTTCGGCTCGCGACCCTCGTTTCGCGAAGTCGGCGAACGGGAAGCGGCCCGAATCCTGCACGCAAAAATGCTGCAACTCTGGCCCGCCTTGCGCGACGTGCGTATCACGCATGCATGGAAAGGATATGTTGCGATGACCGGAGACAAGCTCGCGCACATCGGCGAGCGCGACGGCGTGTTTTACGCGCTCGGCTGTAACGGCAATGGCGTCGCGTTGATGACGTACCTCGGGCAGCGCGTTGCGAGAACCCTGCTGCGTCTCGATGCCGCGCCCGGCGCGTTCGGCGAAGGTCCGTTTCCGCTGAGTCCGGGCGGCATGGCAAGCACGTTGATCGTTCCGGTAGGCGCTGCGCTGTATCAGCTCGACGACTGCTGGAACGGACGCGTGCGCGGCGCATTGTCTTAGCAATACCGCTTTACTTTCAATCCACCGCTGTCTTCCTGGAGCAACCATCATGCGGTTTCGACACTTTCTCAGCCTCGTTTCCATCGTCGTTCCCCTCTCGTTGATGGCCGCGACCAGCGCATATGCCGATGACCTCGGCACGCTTGCGCCGGGCAAGCTGATGGCGGGCGTGGACGCTAATAACAAGCCCTATTCCTACATCGACGACGGCAAGATGACGGGCTTCGACGTAGAACTGCTGCGTGCTATTGGAGCCAAGCTGGGCTTAAGCGTCGACTTCCGCGCACAGGACTTCAGCGGCTTGCTGCCAAGCGTGTCGAACCAGCAGATCGACCTTGCCGCCGGATCCATTTCGATCACGAAAGACCGGCTGAAGATGGTCGATTTCTCCGAGGGTTATCTCACGGGCCTGCTTAGCGTGGCGACCTTGCCCGATAGCCCGATCACCAGCGACAAGGCCTCGGTGAAGGACAAGCGTATCGGCGTGGTGCAAGGTACGATTGAAGATACGTATTCGGACAGCTACTTGCCGGGCGCGCAGATCGTGCGTTTCCCTAATCTGAACGCAGGCTTTCTCTCCATGCGTTCGAAATACATCGATGGTTTTTTCATCGATAAATCGCTCGTCGACGGTCTGCAAAGCAAGTATCCGCAGTTGAACATTACGGACCGGCTGGATATATCCGCCGTCAACCTGCCGGCCGGCTTCCCGATGCGCAAGGGCAACGCCAAGCTCGAAGCGGCGGTCAACAAGACGCTTAACGAACTGGTGGCCGACGGCACCTGGATGAAGCTCTACACGCAGTTCCATCCCGGCTATCCGAAGCCCGCCAGCCTGCCGCCGTACGAGATGAAAACCGGTAGCTGAATTTCCGCCGACACGACCCGGAGAGCGCCATGAACGCATTCCTGCAGAACTTCCTCGACTGGCAGTTGCTCACGGGATCGCTGCCTGCGCTGCTCGAAACCGGGCTTGTCAACACGCTTGTGCTGTCGCTGTTTTCGACCCTGCTCGGGATCATCGCGGGCATGGTACTGGCGTTGATGGCGGTGTCGCATATGCGCTGGCTCGAAGTGCCGGCGCGTGTGTTCGTCGAAGTCTTTCGCGGTTTGCCCGCGGCGCTTGTGATCCTGCTCGTGGGGCAAGGGCTCGCGCCGGTCGGGTTGTCGATCTTCGGGCCGAATCCGTATCCGCTTGCCATTGTGGCGCTCGGGCTGATTTCATCGGCGTATATAGCGGAAATTTTTCGCTCGGGTATTCAGAGCGTGGGCAAGGGGCAGCTCTCCGCGTGTCAGGCGCTTGGCATGACGTACTGGACCGCCATGCGTCATGTGATCGTGCCGCAAGGCGTCCGGCGCATCCTGCCCGCGCTTGCGAACCAGTTCATTTCGATCGTCAAGGATTCAAGCCTCGTTTATTTTCTCGGCTTGCTGACCTCGCAGCGCGACCTGTTCACGATTGGACAGAACACGTCGGTGAACACGGCGAACCTGTCGCCGCTAGTCGCTGCCGGACTCGTCTACTTGCTGATTACCGTGCCGCTCACGCATGCGATCAATCATATCGACCGCTGGACTAACCGGCATTCGAATCCGCGTTACGGCGGCGCAAGCGCCACCACGCGCAAGCAACTCAAACGCCAGGCCGCGGCAGCCCGCGCAAGCATGGCCGAACAACACAACTAGAACCAGGGAATAACAACGTATGGGACCACCCGTCGAGACCGTCGCCGACGACACCACCCTGCCGGACGAAGTGGATGTCGTCGTGGTCGGCGGCGGAATCATCGGCGTGAGTACGGCGCTATATCTGAGCGACAAAGGCTTGCGTGTAGCGGTATGCGAGAAGGGTCATATAGCGGGAGAACAATCCAGCCGCAACTGGGGCTGGGTGCGTGTCACGCATCGCGACATGCGCGAGTTCGAGCTGAGCATGGAGAGCCTGAAGCTGTGGAGGACACTCGACCAGACGCTCGGCATCGATACCGGTTTCAAGCAGTGCGGCATCCTGTATATGGCTAATGACAACACGAAGATGGAAGGTCATCGCGTGTGGCTAGAGAAGGCACGAGCGTTGGCTGGCCGCGATGCATTCGATACCCGCGAAGTCGATCCCAGGACCGTCGCCGGTTTGCTGCCGGGCGCGACGAAGGCATTCAAGGGCGGCTTGTACACGCCGGGCGATGGCCGCGCCGAACCGCAGAAAGCCGCGCCGGCGATAGCGAATGCGCTGCGCAAACGAGGCGTGAAAATCCTGACGCCCTGTGCGGTGCGTGGTGTGGAAACAAGCGCGGGCCGAATCAGCGCTGTCGTCACCGAACTGGGTACGATTCGCTGCAAGAGCGTAGTGGTCGCGGGCGGCGCCTGGTCGCGGCTGTTCTGCGGGAATCTGGATATCAACGTGCCGCAGTTGATGGTGAAGGCTTCCGTGTTGCGGACAGCGCCTATTGAAGGCGGTCCAGCGGTGAGCGCAAGCAACAAGGAATTCGCATTCCGCAAGCGCGCGGACGGCGGTTATACGATTGCGTTCGGCTTTCGTACGTACACGGATATCACGCCCGACAGCTTCCGCCTGCTGCCCAAGTATATCCCCGCACTGAAGAGTCAAATGGGCGCATTGAGGGTTGGAATGGGCGCGCGTTTCTTCGATGAACTACGTCGGCCGCGTCATTGGGCACTTGATAAACGGACTGCGTTCGAGGACGTTCGCACACTCGATCCCGAGCCTATTTCCGCTTATACCGATGCCGGCTTGCGTGAGTTCGTCAAGGTCTTTCCGCACATGAGCGGCGCGCGCATTGCGCAGCGCTGGGCGGGTCTCATGGACGTCACGCCGGATGCTATTCCCGTGATATCGGGCGTCGAAAGCGTGCCGGGACTTTTTATCGGTACGGGGTTTTCCGGGCATGGTTTTGGCATTGGTCCAGCCGCGGGAAAACTGATGGCGGATCTGGTCACCAACGACAAGCCGCTCGTCGATCCGCGCCTGTTCCGGCTAAGCCGTTTCAGTGACGGCACGAAGATTGTTATCGACGCGGGTTTTTAAGGATCTCGGCAATGAACAAGGTAGCCATGATCTCCGGCGCGAATCGCGGCATCGGCCTGGCGGTGGCGACGGAACTGCACCGGCGTGGTTATCGGTTGTCGCTGGGGATGCGTGATCCTTCGTCGGCGCAGATTCCATTCGATGCTTTCACGTTCGCTTATGAAGCACGCGATCCACTAAGCGGACGCCGCTGGGTCGATGCGACCGTCGAGCAATTGGGCGGGATTGATGTCTTGATCAGCAACGCGGGAATCTGCACGCACATCACGCTCGAGGAAGGCACCGACGAACTGCTGGAAGAGACACTCGATATCAACGTGAAGGCGCCCTTCCGTCTGATCCAGGCAGCGTTGCCGCACCTGCGCAAACCCGGCGATGCACGCGTCGTGCAGATTGCGTCGTTATCGGGAAAACGGGTGAAGAATCTGAACGCGGGTTATCAAATGTCCAAGCATGCGGTGATCGCGTTGAATCATGCTGTGCGGCGAGCCGGCTGGGACGACGGCATTCGCGCGACCGCGATCTGTCCCGGCTTCGTGAACACGGAGATGGCGGCGGAGATAGCCGGCCTCGAACCTCAGGCGATGACACAGCCTGAGGACCTGGCCTTGCTGATAGCGAACACCATCGGGATGCCGAATACGGCGAGCGTCGCGGAGATCCTGGTGAATTGCCGGCACGAGGATCTGTTTTAGTGTCTAAACCCGGCTCTAAGACTGCGGATAACGCACGTTCCACTGCTTGAGCGCTCTTGTTTCCCGATCGAAACCGAGCACGCTGACTGACGCGGTATCGAGTAGCAAATTCGCCCCCAGTACCGCTGAATCGGCCATCCAGCAGCCACCGAGCACACGCAGGAAATGCGCGTGCGAAAACAGCGCGATACGCCCGCTCGTGGCAAGCAGCCGCTGGATCAAAGACTCCGCCCGCGCCTGAATTTCTTCGACGCTCTCGCCGTGCGGTATCGGCGAAGTCCACACCGACCAGTCCGGATCTTCAGCGCGAATGTCCGCCGTCTTGCGGCCTTCGTAGATACCGTAGTCCCATTCGCTCAGGCGCGGCTCTTCTTCTGCCTGAGCACCGAGACCCGCCTCGGCGCAAGTGTCGCGGGCACGGCTCATCGGACTGCACAGTACCAGATCGAAAGGCTGGGCCGCGAGCACGGGCCGCAGCGAACGGGCTTGTGCACGGCCATGGTCTGTCAGCGGAATGTCAGTGCGGCCCGTGTGCTGGCCGGACCGGCTCCATTCGGTTTCACCATGACGGATCAGCCAGATCTCGGGTTGGTTCACGTGGTTTTCGGTAGCAGTAGCGTTCATTGGCGTTGGCAGGATGAGGGTGGGGACGATTGCATCTGACCGATTCTACGGCGCTATCGACAAATTTTCAGAGCGTGCCTGCAACTCACATTCAACTCACATTCAACCCGCATCAAACCGGTCGGCCCTGAATGGCGTGACATCGACGAGCGGTTCTTCCCCCGTCATCATGGCAGCGACAAGCCGCCCGGTCACCGCTCCGAGCGTCAACCCGTGATGCGCATGTCCGAATGCAAACCACATCGTCTTGTGACGCGGCGCGGGGCCGATAATCGGCATCATGTCGGGCGTACACGGGCGCCTGCCCATCCACGGTTCGTCATCTACGCGCTCGCCTAGCGGGAACAGCGAACGTGCCACGGGCTCGGCGCGCATCAGTTGCACAGGGGTCTTCGGCGCATCGCGATCCGCCAGTTCAACACCCGTTGTCAGTCGAATGCCTCGTGCCATGGGCGCGATCAGGAAGCCGTTATCCACATCGAGCACAGGATGATTCAACACCGTCCCAGGTTGCGGTGCGTAGTGCATGTGGTAACCGCGCTTGACCGCAAGCGGCAACCGGTAACCCAGCGCCGAGGTAACGTCTTTTGCCCACGGCCCCAAAGCGATCACCGCCGACGACGCGCTCACCGGACCGTCTTGCGTCATCACGCGCCAGCCTTCGCCCTCTGCTTCGAGCGATGTCGCGTCGCCCATCAGGAAGCGTCCGCCCAAGCGCTCGAAGTACGCCGCATAACCCGCGACCAGTGCGCCCGGATCAGTGACCGACACCGCGTCCGTGTAATGCAGACCGCCCACCAGCGAGCGGTCGAGATGCGGCTCGGCTATCTGCAACTTCGCCGGATCGAGCGCGTTGTAGTGCACCCCGAACTCACGATGCCACCGCTCGGCGTCGCGCAACTCTTCGTCCTGAGCGGCGGCGGTGTGAAAAACCTTGATCCAGCCCGTCGGCCGCAGCAACGCTTCGACACCCGCTTCGTGCGCCAGGACCTCGTGCTCGGTCACGCAATGTTCGATCAGGGTGGCGTACTGACGCGCGATGGCGGCATGGCGCGCAGGCTCCGAATTGCGCCAGTATGCCCAGAGGAACGGCGCAAGTCCGGGCAGTGCATCGCGGTGGTAATGAACATCGATCGACGCGTTGCGGGCGTAGTGCATCAGCGTGCCGATGTCGCGGGGGAGCGCGTAGGGATAAACGCCCTCGCGCTGCAAGAGCCCGGCATTGCCGAAGGAGGTTTCGAGCCCCGGACGCTTGCGGTCAACAAGCGCAACAGAACGGCCGCGCTTCTGCAGATGAATTGCTATTGATACACCCACGATGCCCGCGCCCAGCACGACAGTGTCAAACTTCATGCGTTGAATCTCTCCTCTACGTCTAGTTTGTTCGCGGCAAGTGGGTGGCGGATAGCGATCCGCCAATTACCCTTCACCGCTCCAGAAACTTCCAGACGTAGATCATACGCGCGCGATTCTTAAGCTTTAACAATAAGCTTTCGCTTCACCGCGAACCGGCTTACCCAGCCGATACGGGCCGCTACTTGAGCAACGCTTTAAGCGGTGTGTTCGGGTCAGCGAGATCAGCATGATCCAGCACCTTGCCCGCTGCCATCAGCCGCCGGCACACCGCGACTTCCCGGCCGCAATTTACCGTCACCGCGGCCTCGAGCCTGTTGTCCGCTCCCAGCCCCAGCATGCAGAACGAGTCCCCCTCCGGATCGCCCCGTGTGATTGTCGACTGATGCGCCGCAAAAACGCCCAGCGTCTGCAGATTGCAGTTGTATTGATCAGACCAAAGCCACGGTATCTCGGCATAACGCTCCTCGTGGCCCACCATGTTGGCAGCCGCCACAGCAGGCTGATTCTCCGCGACTTGCCACGACTCCACGCGCACAAGCCGGCCGAGTAGCGCGTTGAAGTGGC
>JGI12635J15846_10000272_pt1 | contig 41441 bp, 30 predicted proteins | sample BlaSpr_A8_OM2_M2_FD_15846 | JGI IMG/M metagenome (IMG submission 15846)
CCATGACGTGATAGCTGAAATAGAGGAGTTCGATTTTGTCGGGCCACTGATCCTCGGGGAAGTCGTTGAGGCCCTGGACGTGAGCGTTCCAGTGCTTGTAGGTGAGGAAGCTGAGCATGTTGGGAACGATGAGCGGGTTGTCGAGGGTGCGTTTGGGGACGTCCGGCTGGCCGAGGATGGCGAGGGGTGCGCCGTCCTGGGATTCGAAGAGGCCTTCCATGGCGGCGAGAGTTGTGGGCTGATATTGCGTGATGAGCTTGCCCTGCATGTCGCCGGAGGGTTCGAGTTGGAGCAGGGCGGCAATCACGCCGACGAGAACGCCGGTACGAAGGAAGGTGCGGCCGTAGAAAGGATCGCGGTGCGACAGGACGTAGAAGGCGCCAACGGCGGCCATGACGAAGCAACCGGTCTGGATGGCGCCGAGCATGGTGTGGGCGTACTGCCAGAGAGCCCAATGGTTAAGGAGCAGGCCCCAGAAGCTGGTGAGCTCGATTTCGTGATGGGCGCCAAGCTGATAGCCGATGGGATGTTGCATCCAGGCGTCGGTGGCGACGATGAAATAGCCGCTCATCCAGGAGCCGAGAAAAACGAAGAAAGCGGCCCACCAGTGGCCGACGCGGCCGAGCTTCTTTTCGCCATAGAGGAAGAGGCCGAGGAATGTGGACTCGAGTAAGAAAGAGAAGAGGCCTTCCATGGCGAGAGTCTGCCCAATGACGCCACCAGCGGTTTTGGAGAATTCGGCCCAATTGGTGCCGAACTGAAATTCCATGGGGATGCCGGTGACGACGCCGAGGGCGAAGTTGATGCCGAAGATTTTGGCCCAAAAGTGGGCGGCGCGGGAGAAGTGTTCGTCGTTGGTGCGGATGGCGATGGATTTGAGAAGGACGATGAGGAGAGCAAGGCCCATGGTCAACTGCGGGAAGAGATAGTGGAAAGTGATGGTAAAGGCGAAGTGGAGACGATGGACGTCCAAGGCGGATCCCACGGAACACCTCTCACGAGCAAGAGTTAGGGGCCAACAGCGGTAATCTATTGGATGACGCCAGAGGAGCGAACGGCCGGAGATAGTTTCGCAGATTTTTGCAATCCTGGAAACGAAAAACCAGCGGAAGAGGAGTCGAAATCAGAATTTATTGTGAAAGAGAGCGTGATTGATATCGGGCCAGAACTCCTTGGCGATGTTGCTGGCGGCGTCCTGAACCATTTGGCTTAGCCAGCGCTGGTAGGTTTTGACCCAGACGTTCGTCTCCGCGGGATAATAGGAATTGCTGATGCCGGCGGCCGCCCCGGCCCCGACGACCTCAGAAAGATTGAAAGTATTGTTACCGGAGTCTTTCCTGGTGACAAGCAGGCGGCTGACGGCATAGCCGGTGCGTTTGAAGAATCCGCCTTTGCCGAGTGTGTAATAGCGAGGGTCTTCTTTTGTCAGGGTAGGCAGGACCGCTTCCACCATGTAGTTCTCGATGGTGCCGTCCGCGAAAGTGTGGGCAAAGTAGTTTCCATAGCCGGAAGCGCCTTGACCAAAGGAAGGTTCCGACTTTCCCGCCATAGCGACACCGGCGAGCATACCCTCGTAAATGAAACTCGAGTAGTCGAAGCTATCCTGAGTAGCCAGCCAGAATTTTTCTCTGAAGCTCTGAGGAGGCAAGTGGGTGTCGGCGCTAACCGAACGGTAATTGGGGATGATCCACAGGATGCGCTTGGTCTGCTGGGCGGAGATATTGTCGGGATCAACTTTGGGCTGAGGGGAATCCACCTGCGATGAATTGCGGTCCGGGGCGGCGGAAGAGTCCAACGGAGTTTTGGGTTCGGAGCGACCTTGAGGGTTGGCCGATACCTGCGGACTACTGGATGAAGAGGCCTGGCCGTAAACGGCGTCGTCCATTACGGCGTTTTCCTGGAAAGATGAATTAGCTTGCAACTCCTGAGCGAGGAGATGTGATGCGAAGCCCCCCGAGGCAGACAGCACGACAGCGATAAGAAACTTCATGGAATACCTGCGTAACACTTTTCCTCCCAAGCTAGGTCATGGTGCACCGGCCTAGTTCGGCAATTATTTCTCTGTAAGCCTGCTCACGACTCGAGCCTATTGGATTCAGGAAGATAAGGTTTAGGATGCATCGGTTCGGGAATTGGAAGACGATGGAACTGGAGCCTTCCGCGAAGGGATAGACCGTTGACTCCGGACAGGGGCGGAAATACTATCAGGCAGCGAGAAGGCGGCAATTTCCGGCGGAGGGAAGGGACAGTAGACCAAAAGATTTTTCAACTGGAGCAACCCGCAAAGCCGATCCGGAACCTGAGGAGTGTCCCATGATTCTCGAAGTGCAAAAGAAACAGGCGACGCAAGAAATCGTTGTTCTGGAACTACACGGGCGATTGTTGATGGGAAACGACAGCCGGCAGGTGGAGTGGTCGATTGCCGAGGTGATGAAGGATGGGGCGAAGAAAGTTGTGATGGATTTGCGGGAGTTGGATGCGATTGATAGCACGGGAGTGGGGATCCTGGTGATGTGCAACGCGAAGCTGCAGAAGGCTGGAGGAGTGATGAGGATCGTGTCCAGCGACGGGATCGTGGAGAGCACGCTGCAGATGACGCATGTGGACCGGATTGTGAAATTTTTCGAGACAGTGGAAGCGGCGAGCGAGAAGTTTGAAGTTGCGTGAGTGGGGAAAGTCTTTCGGGACACGGTTCATTGGGCGATGTGATCGTAAGTTGAGGTCCTTCGCGCATCCTTGTCGGATGCGCTCAGGATGACATCCCTTGGTTGAGGGGCGCGTTGTGGACTGAAGCGCGTGGAGGGAAAAATTTCAGACTTGATTATTGAAATGAGGAGACGGCCGCGGCTTCGTCATCATAGGTAGTGAAGAGATTCAGCAAGCCCACCATCTTCAAGGTCTGCAGGGCAAATTTGGAAGGTTTGAGCAGGCGGATGGCGCCACCGGCCTGCTTGGCGGCGGTGAGATGGCGAACCAACATGCCGATGCCGCTGGAGTCGATATTGGGGACTTGTTCGAGATCGAGGACGATTTTGGAGTTACCCTGGCCGAGGAGTTCAATGATGGTGGCATTGAAGCGATCGAGCGCCGGGCCCATGCTGAGGCGTCCAGCGAGCTTGACAACCTTGACGCCGTCCACGGTTTTCGTATCAATATCCAACGTCGTCACCCCCTCGCAGCCGGGGCTTCGCCCGGGCCTGCGCATTGACACCCCAGTATGGCTTTGTTACAGTGCGCGGACAACTTAGATAATCTTGGGACAAAAAGCAAGAAAGGCAGTGGGCTGGTGACTCCCCCCGCGATCATGTCGCCAGACGGAAGGTCGACCGTTGGCCAGCCAGGAACAAGAATCCGTTCTTGATCTTTTACCTCTCTCATTAAATTTACTCGCGGAGCAGGAAGTTGTGCCTCGCGCCAAGGTATTCGCACGATTCGTGTCGGAGTTGGTTGCCGACGCAGCGGTGAGTGTGTATACGCTAGCGACCGCCGGGGAAAAGACGCTTTGGATTCCGCGCGCGACGGTGGGCGAGGCGAAGCTCCACAATGAGGAGATTCCGGCGGAGTCCGGGCTGCTGGGAATTGTGTTTACCGAGAACGCGGCGATCAACCGGACGGCGGGGGCGATCAAGCGGGAAGATTATCCGCATATAGACATCCGCAAATCGCTGCTGTCGCTGACCTACCTGCCGCTGATTCACAACGACAACCTGATCGGAGCGCTGGAGATACTGGCGTTTGAGGAGGAAATTTCCGGAGAAGCGGTGGAAGCGTTGCTCCCAGCAGCGGAGGTGGCGGCTGCGGCGATCGCGACGGCGGGAGCGTATGAAGACGAGCGGCACGGGACGATGACGTCGATCACGCGGTTAACGCAGCTTTACGACCTGGAGAAGGTATTTTCCTCGACGCTGGAAATGGACGAGCTGCTGCCTCTGATCGGGACCAAGCTATCGGAAATTCTGGAGTGCCAGGCGGTGAACATCTGGCTGATGCTGCCGGACGAGTCGGTGGAGTTGATGCACCAGGCGGGGGAAGACGCGACATCCTTCAAAGGACAAAAGCTGAAGGCGAACGAAGGAGTCGCGGGGACAATATCGGATAACGGCGAGCCGGTTTGCATCAGTGATGCGAACGACGAGCGGCTGGTGCGACGAAACCAGAACGCGGGCGAGTCGCGAGTTTTCTCGCTACTGGGGGCGGCGATTCTGGACAAATCGGCGCTGGTGGGAGTGGTAGAAGCGGTTAACAAACTGGACGGCACGCCTTTTGACGACGACGATCTGTTCACGCTGAGTAGCTTGGCCGAGACGGCGTCCACGGCGCTGCACAACGCGAGCCTGCTGCAGGCGGAGCGGAAAGTGGAAGTGCTGGAGACGCTGAACACCGTCAGCCACGAGATAACGTCGACTCTGAATCTGGAACGGATGCTGCAGACGATCGTGAACGCGCCGCAGGCAGTGATTCCGTATGAGCGGGCGGCGATTGTGCTGGAGCACGGCGGGAGGTTCAAGCTGAGCGCGGTGACCGGACTGACCCAGGTGCAAGCCGACCATCCGGACATCGCGCCGCTGAATGGGATTCTGCAATGGGCGTCGCTCTCGGAAGAGGTAATTCATGTACGGCAGCATGGTGAAGAGATTGACGCGGAGCGGGAGGAGACCCGGGCGAAATTCAGGAAGTATTTCGCGGAATCCGGCATGCGGGGATTTTATGCGCGGCCGCTGAACGACGATACCGGGCGCGTGGGAATGCTGGCGATGGAGAGCCACGACCCGGATTTTCTTGGGCCGGCGCACCTGGAGATTGTGGAATTGCTCGCAGGACAAGCGACGGTGGCGCTGAGAAACGCGCAAATGTACAAGGAGGTGCCGTTCATATCCGTGCTGGAGCCGGTGCTGGTCAGGAAGCGAAAGTTCATGGCCATGCGGAAAAGGAAGCGTGCGTTGATCTTGGCGCTGGCGGGGATGGGATTGCTGTTTCTGGTGGCGTGCCCGCTGCCGCTGCGGGTGGATGGGGATGCGGTGGTGGCGCCGGGGAAGCGGGCGCTGGTGCAACCGGAAGTTGAGGGAGTGATCGGAAAAGTGTTCGTCCGGGAAGGAGAGCACGTGCAACGCGGACAGGTGTTGGCGGAGATGGAGGGATGGAGTTTCCGCTCGGCGCTGGCAGGGGCGGAGTCGAAATATGAAATCGCGATGTTGGAGATGAACAAGGCGCTGGCAATGAATGACGGCACCCAAGCCGGCGTGCGCCGCGTGCAGGCGGACTATTGGAAAGCCGAAGTCGAGCGAGCGAAGCAGTTGCTCGACAGGACACAGTTGCGGTCGCCGATTGATGGCGTGGTGGCGACGCCGCACGTGGAAGACTTTGCCGGTCGGAAACTGGAGCAGGGAGATTCGTTTGCGGAAGTGGTGGATACGTCGCAGGCGATGGTGGACGTGGCCGTTGAGGACGCAGACGCCGGATTGCTAAAGGCTGGGCAGCGGGCGGTGGTCAAGCTGAATAGTTATCCGACGAGGACTTTTCACGGAGAGGTAGCCGTGGTAAGCCCGAAGGGAACGATGGTGCGCGACGGAGCGGTGTTTTACGCGCGGGTGGCGGTGCCGAACGAGCAAGGCGTGATTCGAGCAGGGATGGAAGGCCGCGGGAAGGTGCGAGTAGGGTGGTCTCCCTCGGGGTATGTGTTTTTCCGGCGGCCGTTTTTGTGGATTTATTCGAAAATCTGGTATTGGCTGGGCTGGTAGGAGCACGGAGAAGTCATGCGAAAAGAGTGGATGTGGATAGGCTTGAGCGCGGCGCTCCTGGCGATGGGGTGCGGCGATGAGAAATCGCCCGGGGGATCGGTAACCAATGCAGCGCCAGCGCCAGTGCAACCCAAGGCTGCGATTCCGGCGATGAGCGAAGCAGGGGAACCGTCGCTGGTAGTTTCCGGGCCGATTATCGTGGAGCATGAGGTGAATCTGATGGCGCAACGGGATGGGATCATGGAGAAGATTTATTTTGACGCGCCGTCACGAGTAAAGTCAGGAACGCTGCTCGGGCAGCTTGACGACCGGCAGATCAAAGCGAATCTCGAGGCAGCACGGGCGAAAACTCGAAGCATCGCCGCGGACCTGAAGAACTGGCAATCCGAGGCAGAGGTGCTGAAGGCGGACTACACGAGGCAACAACACTTGATGGAACTAGGACTGACCTCGCAAGAGCAGTTGGAGCACGCGAGGTACAAGGCGGAGTCGGACCAGTGGGACATCCTCAGGGTGATGGAGACGCTGAATACCGCGAAAGAAGAAGAGCACTCGCTGGAATTGGAGATGGAGAAGACCAAGGTGACCGCGCCGTTTAACGGGCTGATCGCGCGGCGATATGTTCGCGAGGGGCAAAACATTGCGAAAGGCGAGCGGCTGTTCTGGTTGACGGCGGAGGCGCCGCTGCTGATGAGGTTTACGTTGCCAGAAAAGTTTTTTGGAAAAATGCGCAACGGACAGCAGGTGGAAGTAACCTCCGCGGACGTGCCCGGTGAAAAGCATCTGGCGAGAGTGAAACAGGTGAGCCCGGTGGTTGATCCGTCGAGCGGGACATTCGAAGTGCTGGTGGAGTTGACTGGGGAGCGCGGCTTGCTGCGGCCCGGGATGAACGCCTCGGTGCATCTGGAAAATTTCCGCTGAAAAAAACATGAACCTGACGCGCGCACTGGAGGTGGCCCTGCCGGACATACCGGCGCGGAGGCTTGCGGAGAGCTATCCGCGGATGGATCCGGGGACGACGTTCCGAGAACACATCGAAGACGGCAGCCTTGTGGTGCGGATATATGTTCCGTGCGCCAATGGAATGTTTGCGTTCAGCAAGAAAGATTGGGAGCTCACGCAGCTATTCGACGGGAAGCGAAGCTACGAGGAGATTGCGGAGATCTACTCGCAACAGAACGGCATTCGATATGACGTAGAAACGGTGCGGGAATTCGCCGACAACCTGGAAGCAAGTGAATTCTGGTACAAGACGCCGCAAGAAAAAAACATCCAACTGATGCAATTGACCCGCGAGGAAAGGAAGAAGAGATTAAAACCGAAGAGCGTTTGGGCCGACCTCTCGGACGTAAATTTTCCGGCGTTCAATCCAGATCGCTTCGTGACCTGGGTGCACGGCAAGACACGATTCATTTACACGCCGTGGTTCACGATTCTGAGCGCGATCGTGGTGCTTATCAGCGCAGGGATTACGATCGCGCACTGGCCGGAGCTTTGGCAGGATACGATTGACTTTTACACGTTCTCAAAGCGGTCGTGGCTGGACGTATTCAACTACTACGTGCTGGGGATGTTTGTCGTTGGACTGCATGAATTTGCCCACGCCCACGCCTGCAAGCACTACGGAGGGCGGGTGCCGGCGATGGGGTTTTCGCTGGTGTATCTCATGCCCGCGTTTTTTACGGATACGACGGAAGGGTTCGTCCATGGCACACGTTATCAACGGCTAATCATCTCTTTTGCCGGCGTTTGGTCCGAGATGGTTCTTTACGCCGTTGTGACACCAATCTGGTGGGCAACGCCGCCGGAAACTCTGCTACACAACAGCGCACACTTCACCATGATGCTGACGGGTTTGATGTCCTTGATCATGAATTGGAATCCATTGATCAAGCTCGACGGGTATTACATGTTGTGCGACCTGGTGGGCATGGATAGCTTGAAAGAAGATTCAACCGCTTACGCCTCGGCGTGGGTGAGAAAGCACATCTGGAGACTTCCGGTTGAAGTGCCGTACATTCCAAAGCCGCGCCGGGTAGGTTTTTTCGTTTATGCGCTGGCCTCCGGCGTATATAGCTACACGGTGCTGTATATTGTGGCCCGCTTTACAGGTAATTTTGTGCGGAATTTCAGCCCGGAGTGGGGATTCATTCCAGAAATTGGCGTGGCCTCGATCATTTTCAGATCGCGTATCCGCTTACTGGTGAACTTTATGAAATTTCTTTACTTGGACAAGAGGGACCGCATTCTAGCGTGGTTTACGCCGAAACATACAGCGATGGCCGCCGGCATTTTGGGGTTGGTGCTCGCCATTCCCGTCTGGAAGGAGTCCGTCGCCGGGAAGTTCATCCTGGAGCCGGTGAACCAAGCCGTGGTGAGAGCGCACGTGCCAGGCGCAGTCTCGAAGATCTTCGTCCGGGAGGGAGAGATTGTCTCCCAAGGCAGTCTGTTGGCCTCATTAAGCAATGTGCCGATGCAATCGGGTCTTGATGACGCCAAGGCCAGGCTGGTGCTGGCATCGGCGGAGGCCAAGAAAGCGGAGCTGAGCTATCAAGGGTACGGAAATGCGCTGAAGGAAAGGGAGAGGTCGGCGAAGCAATATGGGCAGATGTCCGAGATGAACGCCGCCCTGGAATTGAGGGCACCGCTTGCTGGAACCGTACTAACGCCCAAGGTGCAGGACCGGTTGGGAGCATACCTAAAGGGCGGAGCCGAACTATTGGAGATAGCCGACCTGACACGAATGCGAGCAAGGATTTACATTTCGGAATACGATCTATACAAGATACGAACCGGCGAATTGGCGAAGCTGCAGCTCGACGGAATGCTAAAACGGAGAGATGGACAGGTAACCATGGTCTCTGCCCGCCCTACGGAGGCGCCTCAGGTAGAAGGTGAAGAGTCCGCAACGGAATCCAGTGCTTCCAGACCTCACCAGTTCTATTTTGTGGACATCCTGGTAGAGAATCCCGAGAGCAGATTGAAGCCTGGGATGAGTGGTGTCGCCAGAGTTTACGGTGGTAGACGAAGCATGGGTGGCATGATGCTAGAGCAGATCAAGAATTTTTGGGGCCGCAAGCTGTGGTAAAGCAGATTTAGCAGTGGTAAACAGAAGAAGGCTGCCAGTCGGCAGCCCTCTTCGGGAACGGTACGTAGAGTCGCAAGAAACTATGCGCGCAACGCCCTAGCCCTCCGGGTCATTTTGGTTTTCCGGGTCATCCTGGACATCTTGGTTTTCTTGCTGATGACGTGGGAGGCTTCCGGGGCGGCTGAACTGGCCACATTGGCCTTCTTGGTGGTCTTGAGAGTGCTGATCAGGCTCTTCTTTTCAATAGACATGGCTGGTAAGCTCCTTAAATTTTTGTTTTGTCCCGCAGACACTGGCCAATAGTGCAGGTAGCTGGCCAAAGTGGCGCGTGCCGAGCGAGGAAGACGCCGCACAGAAAAGAAAGAGCTTAGTGGGAAAGTGCCGGCGCCGAGGGGCAGGGGACGGGTGAGAAATTCCCCTATGGTTAAAAATTAACCGTTCACGGGTTAAAAAGTAACCTTTTTGTCTTAGTCGAGGTGGTGTTTGCGGCAGAGGTACTTCATGCGCTGGGGATCCACCTGGAGGAGTTGCGCGGCGGCGGTCTTCTTGCCGCCAGTGCGGCGCAGGGCAGCGTTCAGGTAGGCGATTTCAATCTTTTCCATTTCGGCGTCGAAGTCCACGCCTTGCTCGGGGATGAGGATGGCTTCCTGGCCGCTGGCGCTGTGGTGGAGCAGGTGCTGGGGCAAGTGCTCCGGGGTGATGACGTGGCCGGGGACCATGACCACGAGGCGCTGGATGACGTTTTCTAGTTCGCGGACATTGCCGGGCCAGGTGTAGTCTTCGAGGATTTCGAGAACCTCGGGTTGCAGGGTCTTGACGGGTTTTTTGGCAGCGGCGGAATAGACGCGCAGGAAATGGTCGACGAGCAGGGGGAGATCGCCGGCGCGCTCGCGGAGTGGGGGAATGAAGATGGGCACGACGTTGATGCGGAAGTAGAGGTCTTCGCGGAAACGGCCCTTGCGGACGGAGTCTTCGAGGTCTTCGTTGGTGGCGGTGATCAGGCGGAAATCGATTTTGCGGGTGGCCCGGCTGCCGAGGCGTTGGACGGTACGCTCCTGGAGAACGCGTAGGAGTTTGCTTTGGAGATTTGGATTGAGGGTGGTGATTTCGTCGAGAAAGAGCGTGCCGGTGTGGGCCGATTCGACCATGCCTGGCTTGGCGGAATCGGCGCCGGTGAAGGCGCCTTTTTCGTAGCCGAAGAGTTCGGACTCCATCAGCGTTTCGGGGAGAGCGGAGCAGTTGAGGCAGACGAAGGGGTGATCGGCGCGGTCGCCGCATTGGACGATGGCCTGGGCGACGAGTTCCTTGCCGACGCCGCTTTCGCCGCGGAGGACGACGGAGGCGCCGGTGCCGGCGACGGCTTCGACGGCTTGATAGACCTTCTGCATTGCGGCGCTGCCGCCGACGAGGCCGTGGAAAGCGGCTTTGCTTTCGACCTGCTGGAGGAGGCGGCGGCCCTCGAGTTCGAGGGCGCGCTTTTCGATGGCGCGGGAGAGGACGATCTGCAGCTCGCCGTAATTCAAAGGATGCAGGAAAAATTCGTCGGCACCGGCCTGGCTGGCTTTGAGAGGAATGGTGCGGCTGTTGGTCTGGGTGAAGGCGACGATTACCACGTCGTCGCGAATCTTGCGCATTTCGGAGAGGACGTCGAGGCCGTCGGAGGGACCGTCGCCGACGCAATCGAGATTGAAGAGAATGGCGTGGAGATCGGGGAGTTCCAGGACGGATTTGATTTCGTCTTCGCTGGAGGCCAGGGTGGTGCGGAACTGCGCGCCGAGGTGCTTGCGGATTTCGGGGAAGAGCTGATCGTCGTCGGTGATGACGGCGAGAGCGTAGCGTTCCGGGCTGGGGGCTGGTTCAGGCAAGGGAGTGGCTTCCGTGATTGATTGGGGATTATAGGCGAGCGGGGGGAAACGAAGAAGATCAAAGTTGCGAGGTTTAAATGGAAGAGCCCCACTGTAGGTGGGGCTGTTTTGTTTAAAGTAATGATGCGAGGGACTGCTAGAACTGGAAGCGCAGGCCGAATTGCATGATGCGCGGGTTGTGGGCCTGGTTCAGGACATAGGCAGAGCTAATGCAGCCATAGCAGCCCAGAGAGTCGTTCAGTCCGGTGCCGGAGGAGGAGGTCGAGCCGTTGAGGCCGCTCAGTTGGGTGTGGTTGAAGACGTTGAAGTTTTCCCAGCGTAACTCAAAAGCGTAGCGTTCTTTGATGGGGAAACTCTTGAAGAGTCCGAAGTCGAAATTCAGGCGGCCGGGCAAACGTTGGGCATTGCGACCCGAATCGCCATAAGTCAGTCCGACAGGCAGGGCATAAGCGTCGGGATTGAACGCGAGGACACCGAAGACGCCGTTGGCACCGGTGTAGGCGGCTTTCTGTGCCTGTGTGATAGCGGTGGGATTGCCGACCACCATGGGGAATGAGAGAACTCCACTGGAGATCCCGTTCGCGAGACCTGCGGAGTCGGGGTAATTACCGTTGCCTCCGTTGGTAAAGGTGAACGGAGCTCCCGAGAGCGCGGTGGTGATGCCAGAAACCTGCCAGCCACCGAGGAGTGTGTGGGTCATGCCCGGCGCCTTGAAAAAGGGCAAGGCGTAGACATAGCTGAGCGTGAAGGCATGGCGGATGTCAAAGTTGGAACTCGCGCTGCTAACGCTTGGATTGGTGGGATCCACGAAGAGAGCGTCACCGCGATCCGAAGAGTTGTCGATGGAGTGGCTGAAGGTATAGCTGGCACTCAAAGTGAGCGAGCCGACGCTGCGACGAACAGCAAGCTGTAGCGAGTTGTAAATAGAGTTTGCGGAAGGTTCAACGCGCGTGATGCTGCCGAAGCCCTGATACTTCCGAAAATAATTGGCGCCGGCATTGTTACAGGCGACGAAGAGGTTCTGGAGGACATGCTGGTTCGTAACGGTTACCGGGGAGGTTCCCTGCGTGCCCATAATACTGGCGGAAATCGGTTGGCCGAAGTTTGGATCGGTGGAGGTCGGGTCCACTTTAATGCTTTTGCAGTCGGCAGCGGTCATGGCACCGAGGTTGTTGAGCACGTATGGATTCAAGCTGGCAGGAACTGGAGTTAATTGGTTTAAATCGAATTGGCGGGTCAAGTGAGTGCCCTTGCTACCGACGTAGGCCACGGACAAAAGGACATTGCCGGGAAGTTCGTGCTCCACACCCAGGTTCCACTGCTGCATATAGGGCCAGAGGATTTTGTCCGGGATGGAGAAGGGAGTGAGCGGGCTGGGCGGCCCTGCGGGGCCCAAGTTCCCGGCAACGTTCGAATAACCCGGTACGTTGCTGACGCTCCCGTTTGCGGCCAAAGGAGATGCGCTTTGCTGCAAGAGCTCGGCATTGGCTTCGTTGCCGTTCATGTGTTCGAAGAAAATTCCATATCCCCCACGGATAGCCCATTTGCCGTCGCCAAAGGGATCGTAGGCAAAGCCGAGACGGGGGCCGGGATTATTCCACTTATTTTTCATGCAGCCGGTGGTCCCGGGAGAAACACCCGGGATGGTCGGCTTGGATTCGCCGCATTGGATGAGGCCGTTGAAGAGGGATTGACCGGGGCCAATGTTTAACAGCTGCCCATTGGAACTGCCAAGAGGAAAGAAAGGCGGCGCAGCATTAGGATTGTATGCTGCGGTCGAAAAGCCAAATTCCTTATTGTGCTTCTCCTGGTAGCGGCCATAAATGCTCCAGCGCAGGCCGAGGTTCAGGGTGAGTTTCCTGGTTACGCGCCAGTCATCCTGGAAGTAAGGCTCGAGAATCTTGTAGCGGTCATAGTAGTAAAGTTCCGCCTGGTTCTGTTTGTAGGTGGAAATATTGCCCAGGAGGAGGTCGGCGAAGGGGTTGTTGGAAAACCCGCCGACGCCGTTGGCGAAAGAGAGTTGGCCCTGCACGTCGACAGATGACGATTGGTTTTTTTGCGCGGCGGCAAAATACGCGCCGAAGAAGAGGGTGTGGGTCCCAATGATTTTGGTGACGGTGTCGCGATAGGTGTAGGTGGGGTTGGCGTTCTTCCAGGGAAAGTAGCCGGTATCCACGTTGAAGCCATTGGATCCGTACACCAACCCGTCAGCTGTGCCCCCGACCGAGAAGGCGGGAATCTTGTTGCCGAGATTATTGGCAAACAGCGGAGCGAGGTCAATGCCACCTTGCGGCAGGTTGACGTTTTTGCTGACGTTCGAGAGGAAGATGTGATCGTCAGTGTAACTGGCAACGAATTCGTTAAGGAGAGAAGGGGAAAAATTGGAAGTAAGGCGGGCCACGAAGCTGGTGGTTGGTCCGGCGAAGTTGGTATTGGTGTTGTCGAATGTGTTGAGGTACTGGCCCCAAAGTGGACCCTGGTTGACGGTGCCCCAAGTGTCGTGGATATAGCGGAAGGTGAGGCGCTGATTCTCGGTAAGGTTGTGGTCGACGCGGATCAATTCCTCGCGCCAGTGGGTGGGGAGGCTGGGGTTGGCGACGTAGACCGGAATATTGGTCCCAGCAGCCTGGCCGCTTGGGTAAGTTCCACCGATGCCACTGAAATTGTTGGCGGCGGGGATGAGCGTGAGGAGGGCAGCGGCGGTAGAAGGAAAGGGTGTGTGAAGCGTGTTATTCGAAAATGGCACAGCCGCGGTGCCGGTCAGAGACTGGTACGGGCAAGCGGTGTAGACGGTGGGATCAAATGACCCGCCGGTGTAAGCCGGGCAAATGTCGTTGAAATTGCCTTGGCGTTCAGCGGAAGAAGGAACGGCCTGACTGATATTGCTCCCGGGCACTATTTCGCGGCGCCACTCCTGGGACCAGAAGAAGAAGGTTTTCTTTTTGTCATTATTGTACAGGTGCGGAATGTAGACCGGACCGCCGACGGTGTAACCCCAGTCGTGTTTCTTGTACGCCGGGCGCTTCACACCGGTGCCGTTGTCTTGCCAGGAGTTGGCGTTGAAGAAATCGTTGCGGCCGTAATAGAAAGCGCTGCCGTGGAACTGCTGGGTGCCCGACTTGGTCTCGACTTCGACGGTGCCGGAGCCGTTCTTGCCGTACTGTGCGCCGTAGTTCGACGTAAGGACTTTAAATTCGGATATGGCTTCGAGGTTTGGGTAGACGTTGATGCTGTTGTTGGAGCCGTTGTCCATGTTATCGCCGCCGTCGATTTCCCAGTTGTTGTACTGGCCGCGGCCACCATTGATGCTGTACATCGTGTTGCCCGCGATGCCGACGGTGCCTTCGTCCTGGCCGGTTTGACTGACTACGCCAGGGACGAGCGTGACGAGTTGGGTGAAGTTGCGGCCGTTGAGTTCGAGTTCCTGAACTTGTTTGCCGGTGATGGTGCTGCCGATTTCGGAGGATTGGGTGTCGACCTGGGAGACGTTTTCACCGGAGACGAGGACTTCTTCGGTGATGGCGCCGACGGTGAGAGTGACATCGAGGCGTGCTTTTTGAGCGACTTCGAGGACGAAGCCTTTGGCTTCGAATTTCTGGAAGCCTTTCGCGGAGACGGTGATGTTGTAGCTGCCCGAGGGAAGAGCGGAGGCGACGTAGACGCCGTCACCGTTGGTCTCGGTGGTGCGTGTGAGGTTGCCACCTATGTTGGCAATGACGACTTTCGCGCCAACGACGGCCGCACCGGATTTGTCGATGACTGTGCCGCTGATGAGGCCATTGGTCTGGGCTCCGGCCACGAAGGGGAGAAGCAGGAGGGCCAAGAGGGCGAGCCCGGCCAGTAGGGACGTACAGCAAAATGATTTCGAAGTCAGACGGTGGCTCTTCACGATGAGACCTCCACAAAATTGAGAATTCAAGAAATGAGGAAAGAGGGGGAGAATGGACGCGCGTTCGCCAGCGCGGGACGACGGCGCGCGGCGCAGAAAACGACCACTCTTCAAGAAATCCCCCGGTCCTCGACCCGACCGCAAAGCACCCGCAAACAAGCTATTAAATCGGATTAATAAAGGAAGACGGCGCGCGTGTCAAGGGTAAAATAGGGTTGGCCGGATGGCGGGTTTCGTCGCAGGATGCGTTCTAATAGTTGAACGCGCATGGGAAAATAGCAGAGACTGAGATGCGATGAGGCATTTTCTGATCATTCGGGCGATGCTTGCGCTGCTTCTGGCGGGAGTTGGCGCCGGTTACTCGTACGGAGCGCGGCGCAATTTTTTGTTCACGGAAGGCGCCGGGCAGACGGGAGGGGAGGCGGGCGATGCGAAGGCGTGGTTCGCGAAAGGACAAGCGGCGTTGCAGAGCGGGGATCTGGATTCTGCGGAGAAAGCGTTCCGAAAAGTGTTGGCAGCGGATCCAAACGCGGGAGCCGCGTATGCAAACCTCGGAGTGATCGCCATGCGCCGGAAGAACTGGGACGAGGCGCTGAGGAATTTGAGGAAGGCGGAGAAGCTGTCGCCCAAGATGGCGGGTGTGAGGCTGGATATGGGTTTGGTGGAGTTCCGGCGGGGGAATTATGCGGATGCCATTGAGCCATTGGAGTCGGTGTTGCGCGATGAGCCGGGATCGGCGCAGGCGCGATATCTGCTGGGAATGTGCCAGGTGTTTACGGACCGGTTTGGAGAGGCGGCGGAGACGCTGGAACCGTTGTGGGCAGAGCGCTCGGGAGACGTGATGTATCTGTATGTGCTGGGAATCGCGGCGAACAGGGCGGGGAAGAAGGAGCTGGATGAACGAGCGATGAAGCGGATGCTGGAAGTTGGAGGGGGCACTCCCGAATTTCATTTAATTTTGGGAAAGGCGTATCTGCAGCACCAAGAATATGACTCGTCTTTTGCGGAATTAAGAAAGGCGCAGGACGCGGACCCCGATTTGCCATTTGTGCACTTCAATCTGGGCATTGGTTACGTGGAGACGGGGAACAACGCGAAGGGGGAAGAGGAATTTTTGCAGGACAGCCGGATTGACCCTGAATTGGCGGACAATTTTTACCAGTTGGCGAAGATTTACGCGCAGGAACAGCGGGATGCGGAGGCGGAGCAGGCTTATCGGGAAGCGCTGAAACGCGATCCGCGACGGCCGGGGGCGTGGTTTGGATTGGCCAAGATTTACCAGAAGCAGGGGAAGTATGAAGCTGCGTTGAAGGCTGTTGAAGAGACGCTGAAAGTAGTGCCGGGAAGCGACAAGGCGCATTATTTGCGCGGGCAATTGCTGCAGAAATTGGGAAGGAAAGAAGAAGCGAGCGCGGAATTTGCCAGCGCGAAGAAATTGATGAATGCGGATTTGGATAAGGACCGGGAGAAATGGAGCGATAAGACGATCTCGAGTCCGGAGTTGACTCAGGGGAAGAATTAAGAGGAAGAGAAGAATTTAACGCAGAGTTGGCAGAGACGCAGAGGGCGCTGAGAAGAGGAAAGAAGAAGGGAAAAACCCGCACCCTTAAAATCGAAGGGTGCGGCACCCGGCTCCGGTCAAGATGACCGGAAATGGAAAGAGGATGATCAAAGCCGAGGAGGGTGCCAGGGGCCGCGGGCGTGTTCGAGTTGTTCGGCGACGGCGAGGAGGAGTTCTTCCTCGTGGGGTCGGCCGATCAATTGGATGTTGATGGGGAGGCCTTCAGGAGATTGTCCCATCGGAAGAGAGAGGCCGGGGAAGCCGGCGAGATTGAGCCACTGGGAGAAACGCATGGTGTCGAGGTAGTTGTGCGGATCGCCGCGCCGGTAGTTGCCGGCGCCGTGTTTGAATGCCGGCGCTGCGGAAACTGCGGAGAGAAGAATCGGGACTTCGCGGAGTTGCCGGAGGAGAGAAGCGCGGACGAGATCGCGGTCCGTGCAGGCTTTCTGGAAGGATTCGACGGTGACCTTCGGCTCGGCCCGCGTCACCTCGAGGTAGGCGGAGAACATGGGGCTGAGCTGCGACTCTTTACCACGAGTTGTTTCGCGAAATAGATCGCCGATTACCGGACCAAAGAAAAACCACCAGAGATCGAGAGCCTGGTCCAATTTTTCCAGTTTGAAGGGTTCGACGCGGTAGTTGAGGTCGCACAAGAGTTGTGCTGCGCGCCGCAAGGTGGAGAGAGTCTCCGGCGTGGGGCGGCCAAGTTCGGGGTTTTCGAGAATGCCGACGCGGAGGCCGCGGAGATCCGCGGCGGCAATGTCGCGTATGGGCACCGGCGCGGAGAAAGCGTCGCCTGGATCGGGGCCAGCCAGGACGGCGAAGAGCGCACGCAGTTCAGCGACGGTGCGCGCCATTGGTCCGACAACGCCAATCCAAGAGAAGGCGCCGGTGCTGGGAGGGTAGTGGCCGGTGGCGGGAATGCGGCCGGGCGTGGGCTTGAATCCGCAGATGCCGCAGAAGTGCGCGGGGGTGCGGATGGAGCCGCCGCCGTCGCTGCCGACTCCACCCATCGAGCAGCCGGAGGCGATCGCGGCGGCTTCGCCACCGCTGGAGCCGCCCGCGGAATACGCGGGATTCCACGGGTTGGAGGTTTTGCCGGTCACGCGGTTGTCGGTTTCGTAGGCCATCAGAAATTCAGGCGTGTTGGTGTTGCCGAGAAGGATTGCGCCGGCATCTTCGAGGCGAGAGACCAGGGGCGCGTTGGTGTGGGGAATGTAATCCTTGCGAATTAGAGAGCCCGCGGGGCAGGGACAACCGGCCACGTCAATGCAGGATTTTATGGTGAGGGGAATTCCTTCGAGCGGGCGAGGCGTCTCCCCGCGCGCAATTCTGGATTCGGAGTCGCGGGCGCGAGCACGTGCGGACTCTGAGTCAATGTGCACGAAGGCATTGAGCTGGGGCTGAATTTTCTGGATGCGATCGAGGTGGGCGGCGATGAGTTCGACGGGAGAGATTTCCTTGCGGCGGAATTTTTCGAGAGTTTCGGCGATGGTGGGATAAAAGTGGTGGGCCATGGTAGACGAACGAAAGGTAACGGCCCAATTGCGATTGGTCAAGGCGAGTTGGAGAAGGGGCCGGAAAGCCGCTATAAAATCGGTTGACGATAGGGGTAGCAGCCAACACAATCGAACGGAACATGCAGTAAGTCAGGATTCTTCACAGTCAGCGTATCCAGAAGGAACATTCCCGAATGAAAGCCTCGCACCGGGGTTCACGGCGTGTGTACTGGATTTTTGGGGCAGCGGTGTTGCTGCCGGGATTGGTTGTGTTCGCGTCACACCGGCCGGATGGGGCCGGCTACCAGAGCGCGCCCCCGGAGGGAGCCAGCCAGAAGAAGGCTCCGGCAGGCGATGCGCTGCGGCTGAATACTCTGGGCGTTGCGTACCTGAATCAGCAGAAGTCAGCGGAAGCGCAGAGATTTTTTGAACAATCGCTGGCGGCCGATCCGGAGTTTGCAGTCGCAAAGATGAATCTGGGGATCGCGTTGCTGGCGCAGCAAAGGATGGAGCAGGCGCGCGCGGCGCTGGAAGAGGCGACGGCCAAGCTGCCCGATAATCCTTACGCCTGGTACAACCTGGGATTGGTGTACAAGGATGCGGGCGAGCCTGCGAAAGCGATTGCCGCGTTCCAGCATGTGGAGAAGATTGCGCCGGAGGAGCCAGACGCGTTTTATTTCGAAGGCTACCTGAATTCGCAACTCCAGCAATATGGCCAGGCGATTCCGGCATTTCAAAAGGCGCTGAAACTTGCGCCGTATCACGCTTCGGCGCAGTTCGGGCTGGCGCGGGCTTATCAGCGGAAGGGCGACACAGAAGCGGCGCGCGAGGGGATGAAGAGATTCCAGAAAATTACCTCGGAGCATCTGGGGATTCCGTTTGGAGCGGGGTACGGAGATCAGGGGAAATTTTCGCTGGCGGAATTTGTGGCGGGAGCGGAGACGAGCGTGCCGGTGGAAATTGCGGTGCGTTACAAAGTTGCGCCGTTGCAAAAATTGATGAGCGTGGAGAAGAAAAGCGCGGAGACAGGCGCGGGCAAAAATGGGGCTTGTATTCTGGACTTTGACGGAGATGGGAAAGCGGATTTGTTTCTGGTGGGGGCAGAGAACGGAAAGAGCGCATTGTTGCGCAACCTGGGCGGCGGGCGATTTGAGGATGTTTCGGAGAAGTCGGGGCTCGGCGGAGTTGGCGCAGGTTTTGGCTGCGCGGCGGGAGATTTTGACAACGATGGACGAACCGACCTGGCAGTTTGCGAGGCCGGTGGAGTCCGGCTATTTCACAACGAAGGCGGCGGGAAATTCGTTGATGTAACTGAACGAGTGGGAATTCGCCGCCAAGCCGGATGTGTTTCGCCGACGTTTGTGGATTACGACCATGATGGAGATCTGGATTTGTATTTGACGTTCGCCGCTCAAGGCGCGGAAGGAAACAAACCGCGCAATGTTTTGTGGCGGAACAATGGGAATTCGACGTTCACGGATGTTTCGGAGGAGACGGGGTTGGGAGTGGAGGCGACGGGCGGCGGGGCAGTGAGCACGGATTTCAATAATGACCGGGCGATTGATTTGGTGCTGGCCGGGGGAGCGCGCGGCGCGGCGGTGTACATCAATCCGAGAGAAGGAAAGTTCACGGAGTTGCCGGCGATTGATTTTGCCAAGGAGAAGTTGCCGCCGGCCGTGGGCGTGGTGGCGTTCGATTTCAACAAAGATGGCTGGGTGGATCTGGCGTTTACGCATGCCGGCGCACCGGGGATTTCGCTGTGGAGGAATGTGGAGGGCAAACGGCTGGAGCGAGTGGTGCTGCCGGATTTTGGCTGGAAGCAGGGATGGGGAATCGCCTGGGTGGACTACGACAACGACGGATGGCTGGATCTTGCGGCGGTGGGAGAGAGCGCGAGCGGTGGGGAGATTCGCGTGCTGCGGAATCTTGGCGATGCGGGATGGTCGGATGTGACCAAGAAAGTGCGTCTGGATGAAGTGAAGCTGAAGGAGCCGCGCACTCTTGCCGTGGCCGATCTGAAGAATGACGGGAGCCCGGATTTTGTGGTGACGCAAGCGGGTGGCGAGACGCTGGTGCTCGAAAATGTGGGCGCGAATCAGAACAACTGGATTCAGATTGACCTGAAGGCGCTGAACGACAACAAGAGCAGCATTGGGACGAAGCTGGAGATTTTTGCCGGCGGGCTTTATCAGAAATGGGAGATCGCCGGAGCTTCGGGCTACCTGGGGCAGAACGGGCCGGGGTTGCTGGCGGGGCTCGGCAAGCAGAAGGCCACGGATGTAGTGCGGCTGCTTTGGCCGACCGGCGTGCCGCAAGACGAAGTGAATCTGGCTGCGGGGAAAACGCAGGCGATTGATGAACTTGACCGGCGGGGAAGTTCATGTCCGGTTTTGTTTTCGTGGAATGGGCGGGAATACGAATTTATTGCGGACATGATCGGACCGGGAGTGGTGGGGCACTGGGTGGCGCCAGGAGAGCGCGATGTGCCGGACCCGGATGAGTATTTGAAGGTTCCGGCGAGGAGCGTGCGCGAAAAGAATGGGCGGCTAAGTTTTCGGTTCATGGAGCCGATGGAAGAAACGGTTTACCTGGATCAGGTGCTATTGCTGGCGGTGGACCATCCGGCGAATGTGGAGGTGAATCCGAACGAGCGATTTGCCAGCGCGCCGCCGTTTCCAGAGTTTCGCGTGATTGCCACGCAAGATGCCAAAGTGCCTGCGGGCGCGTGGGACGACCGCGGGCACGATGTTTTGCCGCTGTTGGCGAAACGCGACCGGAAATACGTGACGGAATTCGAAGGGTTGCCATTTGCAGGATTCGCGAAATTGCACTGGATTGAGCTGGATTTGGGCGCGTGGGACGCGCAGAAACCGCTGCGGCTGCTGCTCGACGGATACACGGACTATTTCACGGCGACTTCGATGTATGCAGCGGACCAGGCGGGGATCAAGGTGATTGCGCCGTATGTCGAGGCTCAGGACGCGCAGGGAAACTGGAAGCGGGTAGTGGAAGATATGGGATTTCCGGCGGGACTGGCGCGGACGATGGTCGCGGACCTTACAGGGAAAATTCCAGCGGGGACACGGCGCATCCGCATCGTTTCGAATTTGAAAATTTACTGGGATGCCGTGCGGATTGACCAGACGCCGCCGGTGGAAGGCATCCGTGTGGAAGAGGTGCCGCTGGCCACGGCGTCGCTCGCTTACCTCGGCTATCCGAGAGAGATACGGCTGCAGCCGGCGAGCGACACAGTGTATTCGTATTCGCACCGAAGCTCGACTGGCCCGTATGCGCGCGCTGCTGGAAACTATACCCGGTATGGAGACGTGAAGGATTTGCTTGGCGCGGCAGACGACAAATTTGCGGTATTCGGATCGGGCGAGGGAGTGGAGCTGGAGTTTGATCCGAAGAGTTTGCCGATACTTCCAGCCGGATGGACGCGCGATTACTTTTTTTATGCGAATGGATTCGAAAAGGATTTCGATTTTTATGCCGCGTATGCCTTTACGGTGGAGCCTTTGCCGAAACATGGGCTGGTGTCGTATCCCTATGAGGCCGGAAAAGAGTATCCGCTGGACGACGAACACTTGAGATATCAGATGGAGTACAACACACGCTCGAGGTCGGATCGCCTGCCGGGGAATTTGCGTTACCGATATACCGTACCGAAGTAAGGAGCAGCCGATGGGGAGAACGGGGGTCGTCACGATTCGCGACGTGGCGCGGGAGTGTGGCTACTCCGCTTCCACCGTTTCGATTGTGCTAAATGGCGCGCCGCTCTCGCGGTATATCCCCGGGGACACGAAAGGAAGAATCGAGACGGCGGCGAAGCGGTTGGGGTACCGGCCGAATCCACTGGCGCGATCGCTGCGGAGTCAACGGTCGAACATCATTGGGGTAATGGTTATCGACATCACGGATCCGTTTTGCACGCCGATATTGAGGGGGCTGGAGAATGCGCTCTATCAGGCAAATTATTTGTCGCTGATGGCGGACGCGCACAATGAGCCGCACCGGTTCGAACGGTATCTGGAAATGCTGCTGGACCGGCGAGTGGAAGGACTGGTGGTGATCGCGAACTGGTTGGTTGCGGACATCAAGCTGCTGGCGGATCTGACCGAGTGCCAGGTGCCAACGGTGATTGCGGGACGGAGTTTTGAGGACCACTCGGTAAGCACGGTTTCGGTGGACAACGAAAGCGGCGCGAACATGGCGCTGGAGCATCTTTACCGGTTGGGGCACCGGGAAATTGCGTTTCTGCGCGGGCCGAAAGCGCTTTCGAGCAGCGGCCAGCGATGGAAGGGAATTCGCGGGTTCGCGCGATCAGCGGGATTGCATCTGGATTCCAAGAAGATTCTGGAATTGCCGGAGTCGCTGGATCCAAATTCGAGTTTTGAAGCGGGGACGCAGTTGACGGGGGAATTGCTGCAACAGGGCAAGCCGTTCACGGCGCTGATGGCTTACGACGATGTGACCGCTTTGGGGGCGTTGCGCGCCTTGAAGAAAAAGGGATTGCGCGTCCCGGAGGATTGCTCGGTGGTTGGATTCGATGACGTGGCACAGGCGAGCTTATCGGTGCCATCGCTGACTACCGTGCGGCAACCGATGGAGGCAATGGGCAGCCTGAGCGCGGGAATGGTGCTTGAAGCGATTAAGGCGATGGATGAGAAGCGGGACGTGCCGGTGGTGCGAAGGAAAATTCCCGCGGAGCTGGTGGTGAGAGAATCGACGCGGGCGTTGAAATAGAGGTGATCGAGTCCACGCCGGTTTGTTATTTCGGAGTGGGGGCGAAGGCGTCGGGGGGATCCAGATAGCCTTGTTGCCAGAACGCCTCGCCTTTCAGCGCGCCCGAGGCAAGTTTTTGGATGTTTGCGGAAGTCGCAGCGGCGATGCCGCCGTCGGCAGCGTCAAAGATCACAACCACGCCTTCGGGTGCCGGGTTTGCGGCGGATTCTTCACGGAAGCCTTTTTCGAATAGCGCGAGGCAATAGTTGAGACGGACGGTTGGTCCGGTCTCCGTAGGATTCTGGGAGAGCGGCTGTACCGTGAAGATTCTCACTTTTTTGCCTTTGAGCGGCGCCCAATCGCCGGGAAAATCGCCAGTTTCTTCGCGCTCGATGCGGAAACCGGTGAATTTTTCTTCGGGGCCGGCCGCGGAGGACTGCAATCTGGCAGCGAGGCCCTCGGGCAACTCGACGGAGCTTTTGCGGACAAAGCCGCGCGAATCGCCGGAGATGGAGATGTGGATCCACTCTCCTTCTTCATCCAGAAATTCAAATTCATCGTTGGCGGCAGCTTCGAACAGGACGTGTGAGTTCTCCGCGTTCTTTGCGTAGATGGGGGTGCGGGATTTCTTGACGACGATCAGGTTTTTTGGATGGGCCTGGGTGTGCTGGAGTTCCTGAAGATTCTGGAGCTCGGCGGTAAGTTGCTGAACGCGCTTTTCACCAGCTATGCGTTGATTGCGGAGGGCGGCGACTTCATCGGGTTGCTGCGCGGTTTGCGGAAGCGGCGCGGCCATGGTTGCGGCGGTACGCGCGCCGGAAAGATCCAGCTTGGGCTGGGGAGCTTGAGGAGAATTGGAAGCTGGGGGAGCGGATGAAACGGGCTTGCCTGTGAGTTTCTCCTCCAGACGATCGAGAAAATCGAGTTCGAGCCGGCCGTTGGACGCAAGGACTTGATAACCAGACTTGGAAACGTCGCGATCGGCGTACCAGGCAGTGATTTTTGCGGAGAGGCGAACGACGGTGCCTCCGGCGTCGCCAGGGAGCAGTTCGATGGAAAATTGATAGAAGCCTCGCTCGTAGCGGTCGAGAGGCTTGTCGGCTTGCCCAACGAAGCCATCGAGCACGGGGAGTTTCTGGCCGGAATAAGCCTGCAGATCTTTAAGTGCTTGGTCCACCTGGGCCCGCGGCATGGTGAAATTTCTGGCGTAGGGGATCGCTTGAGCGGGAGCTTCACGGGCGAACGAAGCCAGGTAAACAAAGCAGAGTAGAATTTTTGCGGTGCGAAACGAGAGAACCCTCAAGGCATCTGCTCCAGAAGCTCCTGGGCAAGCCATCCGCGCTGGCCATCGGGTGTCTCAACGCCCAACCAATGCGGGGTGGCGATAAGGATCACGACGTCTGTGAAGGCGGAGAGGGTCTTGAGGGTGGCAGCGGACTGGAACGGGGCAGCCTTTAAGTCGGCGCCGGGAGATTTGACGCGGCGCTCGAGCTCGTGGTGCAGCGCGCTGACCTGCTGCTCGAGGTCTTTTTGAGCGGACCGGGCATTGCCAATACGGGTGGTTTCGTCTTCGCGCTGGCGAATCAGAGATTGGCGAACGAGTTCGGCGCTGGTCTGGCGGCGCCTGGCATCAGCGGCCTGGGAGGCGGCTTCCTGGAGAGTTTCCAACTGATCCTTGATCTCCTTCATTTCGCTTTTTTCGACCGTGCCATCGGAAGGGTGAAAGATGCGGTGCGCTGTCTCCTGATAGATGGCGTCGATTTTCACGCGAGTACGATTCGCGTCCACGGGAATGAGGACAAAACGAACGGCGATGGTGCCCTGGTCTCCTGACTCCAAAAAATGACGAGGCGCAATGGCGTTTTTGCGAATTTTAAAGTAAACATCGCCGGGACCTTGCCAGGGCTCGAAAAGCGGAGTGGAATCGACGGCTTCAGCGCCGGTCAAGGTTGGTTCCTTGTCGAAAATCAGCGTGCCATGGATGACTTGATCGTGAACAACGAACTGCACGGTCTGACGCACTTCTTCAAGAGAACCAAAAAATTCGCGCACGAGTCCGGGAGTGGTGAGGGTTTCCTTCGAAATGCCAGCAACGGGGAGAAGAAGCATCATAAGGGTTGAAATTGCGGCGAAACGAATGGAGCCAATGGGCGGAGAAGGGCGTTTGCTCGAGTCTTTTTTTCCAATCCACATTTTTGATCTGCCTATTGTGTTACCTCCAAGTCCGGGGTTGTGTCAAATCCATCGTCAGGCGGATAGGTGGTGGCAGAGGTGGCATATTTCGGTACCAGAACTGCTTTTATGAAAATTTTTCAAATGAATGTAAGAAATCTCTTGCATTCTTGGAGCGAGACGGAGTAGCATCCGCAACGGTTCAGGGACTGAAGGTCGTGCGTCGCTCTCTTGACGGAGAGGCCATGCGCGATATTCGGAAGTTGGTTTGGAGCGATTCGGTCAAATGTGGGAGTTGGCGCGTTCAGAGCGCCAGCGAACTGTTTTGCCTGAAACACCCTTTCCAAATACCCTTCACCCAAATTGAGCGCGATCGAATCGCGTTGTCTACTCAGCGTTTCACCGAACGTAATTGAGGAGGCAGTATGGATGTCAGGGGTGGCAGTGGGGTGAATCGGATTGCGAGCCGTCCGGTAAAAACTCTTTTGTACGTTGCAGCGGTCCTCGGAATATTCCTTTCGACCTGCAGTCCAGCCAGCGCTCTTCCCGCATTCGCAAGAAAATATGGCATGCCATGTTCCTCGTGCCATGAGGCATGGCCGAAGTTGAGCCCGTTTGGGCAGCAGTTCAAAGACAACGGATATCAGATGGGGAACGATCGAGACGCCCCCATCTTCCAAAGCCCGGCGTACTGGCCGGTGACATTCCGGATCACACCGCAGTGGCATCGGGACAGCACCAACAAAGTAGCGGTGGACCAGACGGCAACAGGCGAAGCGCAAGTTACAAAACACGGTTTTGACTGGAGCGGACTGGACTTTCATACCGGTGGAACTCTCGCCAAGGACTTCTCCTTTTACGTCCTGCCATCTTCGGATAACACGGGGGCGTTCCACTTTGAGTCCGTGTGGGCGCGCCTCGATAACATCGCCGGAAGCTCCTGGCTCAACATTAAGTTGGGAAAATTCGAACTGGACAACCTGCTGTCGGAAAAGCGAATTTTAACTCTTACGAGCATCTCCGGTGTCTATACCAACTACCATTTCCAACCGCTGTATCAGAAGGGTGTTCCGGAAAATCCCAACTTCGTGTTTGGGATTGGCAACAACCAGGTGGGCGTGGAGTGGCTGGGACATTCAAAGGATGACCGTACGCGCATTTCGGCTTCTCTGCTGAGTTCGAACGACGGTTCCCCAAGTTTGCCGACGAGCCGCGGTTATGACGGGTTTTTCGCTGCCAGCCGCGCCTTTCAGCTCGGGAGCCTGGGCCTGCAACGTGTCGGAGGCTTCGCTTATCTCGGTGAAGCTCCAACCTACTTTCAATACACCAGTGGCGGGCCAAGCAATCCTATCGCGGGAACGGGAATTGGTAACAAGGGTTACCAACGCTATGGCCTGATCGGCATGTGGTACATCAAGAAGTTTGACATCACGACGATTTATTTCCATGGCACGGACAGCGCCTGGTTGGCGAGCAACACGGCGGCGGTACCGGGGGCAACTTTGCCCGTGGGAGCCCACTCACCTTCCTGGAACGGCGGATTGTTTGAGAGCCATTACAACCTCAACCCGCAGTTAATTTTCATCAACCGCTATGAGTTGGTGCGGATGTCGCAGCAGGCATTCACGGGTGATGGAGTCACGGCCGCCAACCCTTCCAACCTAGGCAACACCGACGTGCTGACTTTTGGCATGCGCTATTACCCATTCATTTCCAGCCGGGCGGGTTTTGCTTACCACGCGGAGTACGCCATCATCCGGCAGCGCGGTGCGTCACCTGTTACGGCCACAGATTTGACCAGCAGCAGCTTGCTGTTCGGATTTGACTTCGCATTCTAAGGGGAAAAATCATGCGGAGACTACAAATTACGAAAATTGTCTTGATTCTCGCAATTGCCTTCGCGCTTCCGTTCGCTGCCTACGGGCAACAGATGGAATCGCACGAAGGGAAATGGACCGGGCACTCGGAAGCGGGCCGGCAACTCTACTATCGCTATTGCTGGGGATGCCACGGTGCCCGTGGCAACGGCGACGGCGAAAATGCCCCCTACTTGAACATCCTGCCGCGCAACTTTGTGGTCGCGTCGTTCAAGTGCCGGTCTACACCGACGGGCACGCTGCCGTTGGACCAGGATCTTTTTAGCACCCTGGGTCGAGGGATCAATTTCACGAATATGCCGAGTTGGGCTGCGTTGACAGACCAACAGCGCGCCGACCTGGTTGCGTTCATCAAGACTTTTTCGCCACGGTGGAAGACGGAAAAGCCAGGCGATCCGATTCAGATTCCGGCAGAGCCCGCGCTAACCGTGGCCAGCATCAAGCACGGTGGGGAATTATTCCAGAAGCTGGAATGCTGGAAGTGCCACGGCCAGGAAGGCCGCGGAGACGGGCCTTCGGCTTCGACGCTCACCGACAGCAACGACCAGCCCATACGACCCTACAACTTTACTTCTGACAATCGTTCCAAGTGTGGAAAGACAAACCAGGACGTATACAAGATTTTCATGACCGGCCTGGATGGCACGCCGATGCCTTCGTTCGCGGATGTAATCAAGCCGGAAGATGCGTGGGATCTGGTGCACTTCCTGCGCACACTGCAATATAACAACAAGAGCCCCGAGCTGACCCTGTGGCTGAGCACCAAGGAAGGCGCGGAGATCGTGAATGCCAAGAAGGTGCAGAACACCTACACCGGCTCCGGAGTGAAACCGTAATTTAGTGTTCCAAGTTCAGGAGGAGGATTCGAATGAGTATGAAGCACGTGATATTAGCGGGACTGGTGACGCTGACAGCTTCGGCTGTAGCGTTGGCCGGACCTGCGGGCGGCACCGTCAGCGGCAAGGTGACCTACGAGGGTACGCCAGCCAAGATGAAGCCAATTGATATGTCGAAAGAGCCGTCTTGCGCGAAGATGTATACCACACCGCCGGTGGTGCAGACCGTGGAAACCGGTTCGGGCAACAGCCTTGAGGATGTGGTCGTGTACATTTCCGCAGGGGCCCCTGATGAAGGCGCACCATCAACAGCGGCCGTTTTCACCCAAAAGGGCTGCCGGTACATTCCGCACGTTCTTGCATTCCAGGTGAATCAGGAACTGAAGATCGTGAACGAGGATCAGACCTCGCACAACATCCACCCGCTGCCGAAGTTGAACCGCGAGTGGAACAAGTCGCAACCGCCGGGAACGCCGCCGATCAGCGAGAAGTACGACAAGGCGGAGTTCATTCCGGTGAAGTGCAACGTGCATCCATGGATGCACGGGAACTTCGCGGTGATGAAGAACTCCCACTACGCGATAACGGGTGACGGCGGGGCGTTTTCCCTGGCAAATCTGCCTCCAGGCAAGTACACGGTTACGGCGTGGCAGGAATCCTACGGTGATCAATCGCAGGATGTGACCATCACGGGCAGCGAAACCAAGACCGTCAACTTCGTCTTCAAAGCCAAGCCCTATTGATATAGGGCTTGGCAGTTCTTTTCCAATGGTCAGCGATACCGGGCAAGTGCACCCAATGCGATGTATCGCCCTTGAAGCGGGCAAAGGCGGAGAGTTATGGGCAAATTTCTTGCGGTAACTATCATTGTGATCGCGATTGCCTCGGCAATTCCGGTTGTGATGCACACCTGGGAGCCACCGGCGGATATTTCGACCCATGGGCATCTGATCGACAGCCAGAGGGACGACACCATGATCGAAGCCGGAGTGTCGTTCCTTGCCGCGCAGATTCTGCTGGCCATCTTCATCTGGCAGTTTTCAAATGCGAAGGCGGGCGGAAAGACGAAAACCTTCCCCGGCGGGGCCAAGGGGTTGGTGAGCGCCGCGCTTGTGTTGGTAGGCGTGGAAGTTCTGGCGCTGGGAGCGTTCGGCACAAAGGCTTGGGCGACCGTATATTTCACGCCGCCAGCGGCAGATGCCATGCCCATCCAAGTGCAAGCCGGGCAGTTTGCTTTCTATTTCCGGTACCCGGGTCCAGATGGAAAGTTTGGCCCGATCCATCCCGAGATGATCAACGAAGGGACCCAGAACCTGTTCGGCCTGGATCCCGAGCATGACGTGGAATCGCGAGACGATATCGTCACTGCGGAGATGGCGATTCCGGTAAACAAGGAAGTGCATCTGCTGATGCATGCGAAGGACGTGAGCCATTCTTTCTATGTGCCGGCGTTGCGCGTCCACCAGGATTTTGTGCCGGGGCTGGATTTATCGCTGCATTTCACGGCCACGCAGGTCGGAAAGTATGAAATCGTCTGCTCGCAATTGTGCGGGCTGGGGCATTACAACATGAGGGCGTATCTGGAAGTAATGTCGCAAGCGGACTTTGATGATTGGCAAAAGAAACAAGCAGCCGCGCAGTAGAAAGGCTCGTCAGGTCAGATGGGAGCAAGCTCCGGCGGTGACTTCTATTCTTGGGTGAGGTGAGCAAATGCACGAAGTATCGGCAGCCCCAGCAGCGCATCATGGCCCTCCGACGACGTTCATTCGGAAGCATGTTTTCAGCACGGACCACAAAGTCATCGGCATCCAGTATTACCACCTGGCTTTGGTAGCGGTGGTGATAGGCATGGTGCTGTCCTGGCTGATGCGCATACATCTTGGGTGGACGAATGCGGCGATTCCGGGACTGCAGGCAATCTCTCCCAACGGGGCCCCTGGTGGAGTGATGACGCCGGAATACTACCTGCAGTTAATGACCATGCACGCGACGATCATGGTCTTCTTCGTGTTGACCACGGCGCCGTTTGCGGCGTTCGGAAATTATTTTCTGCCCATCCAGACGGGCGCGGAAGATATGCCGTTTCCGCATTTCAACATGATGTCGTTCTGGGTGACGTTGACGGGCTTCCTCGTCCTGGTTAGCGCGTTTTTCGTGAGCGACGGTCCTCCGCTGGCTGGCTGGACTTCTTACGCTCCGCTGAGTGCGATCGGAAAGGCGGCTGGGCCTGGGCAAGGCGCGGGGCAAGTAATCTGGGCGACGGCGCTGGCCATCTTCTGCGTTGGACAATTGTTGGGCGCGTTGAATTTCATCTCCACGGTGCTGGATATGCGATGCAAGGGGATGACATTGAGCCGCTTGCCGGTAACTGCGTGGGCGTGGTTCATCACCTCCTGCATGGGTCTGACGGCGTTCGCCGTGCTGATGCCGGCGTGCATCCTGCTGATTCTGGATCATGTGGCCGGGACGAGTTTCTTCATCCCGTCGGGCCTGGTAATCAACGATCAGCTGATACCGCACTCCGGAGGTTCCACGCTGTTGTGGCAGCATCTGTTCTGGTTCTTCGGGCATCCGGAGGTGTACATCGCCATCGTGCCGGGGATGGGGATTGTTACCCATGTTCTAATGACCAATATGCGGCGTCCGATGTTGAGCATGAAAGCGATTCTGTATTCGTTCTGGGCGCTGGCGTTTCTGAGCTACATGGTTTACGGACACCACATGTTTGTCAGCGGCATGAATCCTTTCTCGTCACTGGTATTCTCGTTCCCGACCTTGATGATCACTATTCCGTCGACCATTTTGGTGCTGATCTGGATCGGAAGTCTCTATGGTACGAAACTGCGGATCAATACGGCGTCGCTTTTTGCGCTGGGGTTCATTTCGATGTTCGTCAGCGGCGGTGTGAGCGGGTTTTTCCTGGCGCAACCCTCGATCGATATCATGCTGCACGCCACATACTTTGTGGTGGGGCACTTCCACATGGTGATGGGCGTGGCGGCCATGTTCGGGATCTTCTCGGGAACGTATTTCTGGTTCCCGAAGATGTACGGACGAATGATGGATGAGACTTTGGGGAAGATCCACTTCTGGCTGACGTTCGTGGGAACGTATTGCATCTTCATGCCGTTCCACTATCTTGGCTGGGCGGGCAACGTGCGCCGGTATGCGGCGTTCACGGACGATTACCTGAAGCCACTTATCCCTCTCCATCAATTCATCTCGGTCGCCGCCTTAATCACGGGCGCGGTCCAACTGATTTTCATCTACAACTTCATCAACAGCAGGTTCCGTGGAGCGCCGGCGACAGCCAATCCATGGGAAGGCACATCGCTCGAATGGATCATGCCTTCGCCGCCACCCTGGAACAATTTTGGCGGCAAAGACCCGGTGGTTTATCACGATGCGGAGCAGTACGGCGTTAAAACGGCATCGGGCGCGGACTACATCATGCAGAATTCACCGGAGCAGGCTGTGTCCGGCGCTGACGGCGATTGATCGCGGAAATAGCAGACAGACGAGAGGAAGAGTGTAAAAGGTATGGCAACCACCTTACCACCTCCAAAACCTGAGGTGCTTGAACGGCCGGATAAGTCTAGAAACGGAAGTACCGGGAATGGCGGCTGGCAGAACCTGGTTCCCATAGAAGGAAATTTCCGGACGATTGAAGAATACTCGCCGCCGCCCTCGAGCAGCGCCATCTGGGTGGGCATCGCGGCGATTTGCATGTCGTTCGCGGCTTTCACCAGCGCCCTGATTGTTCGTCAAGGGGCGTCGAACGATTGGCGGCACATCACGTTGCCGTCGGTCCTATTTTTGAGCACGATGCTGCTGGTTGCCAGCAGCGTCACTCTGGAAGTTGCGCGCCGTCGGGTAGCCGCTTATATGGGCGGCGTGCAGAGTCAGGTTGCAAGTTCGAGGCTGTGGTTGTACGTGACATTGGGACTCGGATTGCTGTTTGTGGCCGGGCAATACATGGCCTGGCTGCAATTGAGGTCCCAAGGGCTGTACCTGGCGACCAATCCGAACAGTTCGTTCTTTTACGTTTTCACCGCGATGCATGCCCTGCATGTGTTGGGCGGCCTTGCTGGACTGTTGAGGGTCATCCGTAAGCTCGGCCTGGGGACCCTGCGGCGGAGCACGTTGAATGCGACGTCGATCTACTGGCATTTCATGGGCGTGCTTTGGATATACCTGTTCCTGCTGTTGTGGATGAGAATTTAACGAGTTCGACCATAGGAGGCGCCGTGAGTCATTCTGACGTAGCTTTGGGCGGACACCATGCACCCGCGATGGAGCCCTCGCCGTTTGCGATTCCCGCGATCAAACTGGCGATGTGGCTGTTCATCATTTCCGACATTATGACGTTTGCGGCATGTCTGGTGGCCTACGGATTCTTGCGGAATGCGACGCCCAACTGGCCGAGGCCGTACCACTCTTCAACGATCATCAGCGTGCTGGTGATGACGGTCATCCTGGTCACCAGCAGCTTGATTATGTTGATGGCGGTGCGGGCAGCGCGGGCGGGAGACCGGGCGGCCGCTTTCCGCTGGACGATGGTCACCTACGCGGCAGGCCTGCTTTTCGTGATTCTGCATATTCGCGAATGGTTCGGCATGATTGGCCAGGGCGTGACCCTCACGAAGAACCCTTGGGGTACTGGCCTGTTTGGGGGAGCCTATTTCAGTGTTACCGGCATGGAACTCTTGCACGTGATTGCCGCCTTGATTGCGCTGCTGGTCATCGGATTCGGGTACAAGAGGGGCCGTTACGGCGCGGCGCATATTGAAAACTGCCATCTGTTCTGGCAATTCATCAATATCGTGTGGATGTTCGTTGTGCCCCTGGTCTATCTGATGGACATCGCAAGCTAGAGATTCGCAAGCCAGGAAAATGAGTCGCGGAAAGGAAACTTGATTATGAGCACAGCTGCCGAGCAGGGCGGACTTGGCAAATACATCGTGGTTTACATATGCATGCTGGCAATCACGGGAATCGAAGTGGTTATCGCCAGCAGTAACCCCGGCGGAGCTCACCTCCTTCCGATAATGCTGATACTCGCATTTGCCGGCGCGCTGCTGGGAGTTCTGTTTTTTATGGGGTTGGCGGCGGAAAAGCGCAGCCTTATTATTGGCGTCGCGGTCTTTACTCTCTTTGTGCTGGCGACAATTAATTATGGCTGGACCGACAGCTTCCGGGTTTTGATGGGTGCGCCGTACGCAAAGTGACCGGGGACCGGGATGGAAAGGAACGAGAATGAAAATTGAGAGATCGCTCCGGTGGGTGAGTGTCGCGCTGGGGGGGCTCGCTCTCGTGGTCTTTTCTCCCGCGGCTTTTTCGCAAAGCTGCGCGCTCTGCTACACGCAGGCCGCTTCCTCCGGTTCCCGAATGATTGAGGCGCTGCGCAGCGGGATCCTGGTGTTGATTATTCCGCCGACGCTGATGTGGCTGGTGATTGCGGCAATCATGTATTCCAAGCGCAATCAGTTTAAGCGCGCAGACAACGCAGCTGGATCCAACGCCAACTGGTAGCGAGCCAAGGCAGAATCGCATACCCATCAGGGTGCGGGGCATCGCAGAATTTTCCATATCGTGAAATTCACCAACAGTGCGCTGATACCAGGGTTGAAGCGAGCTGGCTCGTCCCGGTGAGTAACTCGAGGGGTGGTTACCCCGGGTTTCATGTACATTCGAACATGGATGAAAGCTTACCCGCCTCATCGCCTTCCTAATTCGAATCTCAGCCGGAGTGGAATCTTCCTGGGAGCCGTGAGGGTCTATTGGGCAGCTGTCCTGCTCGCGGGCGCTGCCGTGTCAGCCCAGAATCAAGCGCCGCCCTCGCCGAAGGCCTACCATGCGCCACGCACGCTTCCACTGGGCAAGTTCTATGAAACGCCGGAGCCGCTGCCTGCCGGTAAACCGGGCGAATTGATCCGGGCAGAGCAGGCTTACGAATACCACCTGTCTTACGAAGCTTCCACTTTTCGCATTCTGTATCATTCGCGTTCCCCGAGAGGAGAAGATGTCGCCGTATCCGGCGTGGTGCTTGTGCCGGACGGGAAGCCGCCTGCCGGAGGTTGGCCGGTGATTGCCTGGGCGCATGATTTTGTCGGGTCGGCCCGGCAATGTGCTCCATCGTTGTTGAAAAACCTGAATGAGGGGCCGCTGCTCTCGATGTATGCGAGCCTGGGGTATGCCGTGGTTGCTTCCGACTACGCAGGACTAGGGACAAACTTTCCACTCGCCGTCTTCGATGCGCGATCGAACGCGCTGGATTTGATCTACTCCATTCCTGCAGCGCGAGCAGCGCTGCCACAGCTGGGGGAAAAGTGGGTGGTGGCTGGATATTCTCAGGGAGCGATTGTGGCCGTAGGAGTGGCGGAAGCTGGTAGTGAAATTGGTGATCCCAACTACCTGGGGGCAATCGCAATTTCGGGAGTTGCGGAGCCGCAAGAGATGTTTGAGCGCTTCGCCCGTCGGCCCGAGCACTCCATGCTGGTTTTTCTGGCGCAGGGGGTAAAGACGGTCTTTCCCGAGTTTCGGATTGAGGAGATCTTGACCGATAAGGCGATTCCGCTTTACCAGTACATCAGCCATGCCTGTGAAGCCCGGCTAGGCCCAGAGGTGGTCCCGAATGAAATGTTAAAACCTGGCTGGGAGAACAACTCTTTCGTCAAAAAGTTCTGGGAAAGGAACAGGCTTGGCGGGAAGCCGGCGTACGGCCCGCTGCTGGTGATCGGCGGCGAGGCCGATACTGCGGTGCCTGCAGCGATCACGGCAAGGGCCGTAGGCCAGCTGTGTGAGCAGAAAGATCGCGTGCTATTTGTCAAATACCCCGGACTTAACGCGAGCGGGGTATTGGGAAACTCAGTCAGCGAGCAGATCAGTTGGATCCGTGCCCGCTTTGCAGGCCTCGCGGCCCCCGGCAATTGCCCTTGAACTGTGGGGTGCTCGACGGTCAAAAAGCCTCGGGGTACCCGCACGCCCGCTACTTCCAGGGTGAAAAACTCGCTTCACGCGTTGACTTGTTCTGCGGCGCCTCATAGCATACCGCTCGATGAAAGATCATTCGAAGAAGCACAAGTTGCCGCACCCGGCGCCGCTGGACGCACTGGAACATGCGCGTCCGGGCGGCATTGCCACGTTCATGCGTTTGCCGCACATAAGCGACCCGGAGGAGTTGGATATTGCCCTGGTGGGGATTCCTTATGACGGAGGCACAACATACCGGCCGGGAGCGAGGTTCGGACCGAGGCAGGTGCGCGACCAATCGGTGTTGATTCGTCCGTGGAACCCGGCGCTGGAGATCAATCCGTTTGCGAAGTACCGCATCGCGGACTTCGGCGATTTTCCCGTGAATCCACTGTCCATCGAAGACACCTTTCGGCGCGTCGAGGAGCACATGGAGTCCCTGATGAGCGCGGAGACGCGGTGCGCGGCGGTCGGCGGGGATCATTCGTTGAGCTTGCCGTTGTTGCGCGCCGTGGCCAAGAAATTCGGGCCGGTGGCGGTTATTCAATTCGACGCGCACAACGACCTTTGGGATGAGTATTTCGGGTGCAAACTCTCGCACGGCACTCCTTTCCGCCGAGCGATCGAAGAGGGTTTGATCCGGGAGCATAGTTTCCTGCAGGTGGGCTTGCGAGGGCAGGTGTACGGCGAGGACGATTTTGATTTTGCGCGCAAGCATAAGGTGCGCATGATTACCGCGGAGGAGTTTCACGCCGGCGGGATAAAAGTGTTCCGCGAGCAACTGCACGCGTTTCGCGGCAAGCCGGTGTATATCACGCTCGACATTGATTGTGTGGATCCCGCGTTTGCCCCCGGCACGGGGACGCCGCAAGTGGGCGGATTCACCAGCGCGCAGATGCTGCAGCTGGTGCGGGCATTGCGCGGATTGAAAATTGTGGGGTGCGATCTGGTGGAGGTTTCGCCGCCCTACGATAACGGCGGGATCACGTCGCTGCTGGCTGCGAATCTTCTTTACGAACTGTTGTGTGTCCTCTAGATGGCCGGCCTCGCACGCAAGCTGAACCTGTGGAATTATTTCGCGCTGGGATTTGGGACGATGATCGGCACAGGCTGGGTTATCCTGATGGACGACTGGCTTGGCCGGGGCGGGCCGCTGGGGGCGATAATTGGTTTCCTGATGGGCGGGATTTTGCTCTTGCCCATCGGGTACATATACGGGCAATGGGTTCGGCGATTGCCGGACGCGGCGGGCGAGGCGGCGTACACCGCGCAGGTGTTTCCACCGTTTGTGAGCTACCTGACGGGCTGGATGATGCTGCTGGCGTATTTCATCGTGTGCCCGTGGGAAGCGGTGGCGCTCGGGAAATTGGCCGCGTACATTTTTCCGCAGCTCGACACAATGGAGCTTTATCGCGTGGCGGGACAGCCGGTGTTCCTGCCGCGGTTGCTTGTTGGGATTGGCCTCACGGTGGTTCTCTCCTACGTTAATTATCGCGGGATTCGGGCGAGCGCGGTGTTTCAGAATTGGGCCACTTCCTCGGTGCTGGCCGTATTTCTTCTTTTGGTACTAATAAGCGCGCACGGCGGCAGCCCAGCAAACTTCAAGCCTGTGTTCAGCCACTCGCCGCTGGTATCGATTCTATTGACACTGCAGATTGTGCCGTATTTCGTGACCGGATTTGAATCTGTGCCTAAGGTGGCGGAAGAGGCGCACCCGGGATTTCCGCCAGGGAATTTTTTCAAGGCCATCGCCATGGCGCTGCTTGTGGGCGCAGCATTTTACGTGCTGGCGGTGGGCGCGGTTTCATATATCGCGCCCTGGCAGGGCCTACTGGGCAGGAGGTTTGCTACGGCGATTGCGTTTGAGCAGGGAACGCATTCGGTCTGGCTGGTGCGGCTGATTCTGGGAATTTCGCTGGTGGCGTTGTTTCAGGTGTTCAACGGAAATTTTGTGGCCTCATCGCGACTGTTGTTTGCGTATGGGCGGCGGGGCACCATCGCGCCTGCGTTTGCAAAGCTCCATGAGGTCAACCTGACGCCGACGGTGGCCATCCTGGCAGTGGCTGGGGGAACGCTGATTGGATTGTTGCTGGGGGATTCGCTGCTGGTGCCGGTGACGGAAGTGGGGTCGATGGCCGCGGCGTTGGGCTGGTTTGCGGCTTGCATTTCTTTTTTTATCGTCGAATCCCGCACTGGATTGCGCACCATCGCAATGTTGGGGATGATTATTTCCGCCCTGCTTATCCTGATGAAGCTGGTGCCTGCGGTCCCGGGGCATTTCACCGGGGCGGAGTGGATCGCGCTGGGAGTGTGGCTGGCGATCGGCTTGCTGCTGCATCGCCGGGCGAAAACTGGCGCGTGAAGCGTGTCGTGTATACTTTTAAAGACGCCCTTGCGGCGCAATTCGAATGATTCCTTACCTTCACCTGGGTCCGTTACAACTTCCGACATTTGGATTGATGGTTGCGCTGGCGCTGATTACCGCCGCTTATGTCCTGCAGGCGGATTTCGACCGGCGAGGGATGAACGCCGACGCGTTCACGATGATCACCATTGCCGGGCTGATGGGGATTTTGGGCGCGAAGCTTTACCACCTGCTTGAGTCGCCTGCGGAATTGTTTGCCAATCCCATACCATTATTGCTGAGCCGCTACGGATTCGCTTGGTTCGGCGGATTCATGGGCGGATTTGGCGCCCTGCTGGTGATGAGGTGGCGAGCGAAGTTGCCTCTCTGGGAATTTCTGGATGCGTGCTCGCCGGCGGCGGCTTTCGGCTACGGAATCGGGCGCATCGGCTGCTTTCTTTCCGGTGACGGCGACTACGGCATTCCGACTTCGCTCCCCTGGGGCATGAGCTTTCCGAACGGGATCGTGCCAACAACTGGTATTTGGGACCCCGAGAGCCATAGTGGAGTTTGTCTTAAGTACGGATTACCAGAGAACTGCACCGTTCATCCCACGCCGCTCTACGAACTCATCGTGTCATGCGCGATCGGATGGCTGCTTTGGCGACTGGGAGCCAGGTATTTGAAGCGTCCCGGACATTCCGGCGAGATTTTCTGCTACTACCTGATCCTGACGGGACTGGCTCGTTTCCTGGTGGAGATTATCCGGATTAATCCCCCGTGGATCCTGGGGCTTTCCAACGCGCAAGTTGCAAGCGCGATCTCAGTGCTCGGTGGTCTGATTCTCCTCGTCTATCTGAGACGCGCTTCCGCGGCGAATTCCTGATAACACGAACAATCCCTGAAGTAGCCGTTTCATTTCAAACGAGCAGCATCCCAGGCCATCTTGTAGTAGCGCTGCTTGGCCTTGATACGCTCCGAAGCCGTGAGCCGCGAAAACAGCGAATAGAGCAACCATTTGCGCAGGATGCGCGCGCAATCGGTGAAATAGGTGGCTTTTGCATGGAGCGGCCCATAGAATTTTTTCAGGTAAAGATATTTGCCTTCGTAGAAGGACGAAATCGAACTTGTTGATCGGGATTTTCCGCCGAGATGGATGATGGTGGCGCTGGGAACGACAAAGCATGGTACGCCGTTATTCTTCAAGGTGTGAGAAAGCGCGGTATCCTCGTAAAAAAAGAAAAAGTCCTCATCGAAGAGCGCCGGCTGAGGTATGACGGACCTTCGGATCAAGAAAAACGCGCCCATCACGCCATCCACCCGCAGCGGGGCGGTTGCCCGCGCAATTTTCAGCTTTTCATACCTGGCCAGGAGCTTGCCAAACCAGTTGGCATAATTCGAGAAAAGGGAGGCTTTGAACACCATGCCCTGGTCGCGCCCATCTTCATACTTGATTCGCGGGGCGCAGACCCCGGCATCGTGCCGTGCTTCCAGGAAGCGCCAAAGATTGACTAGCGCGTCGCGGTTGAGGATTACGTCCGTGTTCGTTACGCAAACATATTTGCTGGCGGTCGCCGCCACTCCCCGGTTGATGCCACGCCCGTAGCCGAGATTTGCCCCAGTTTGTACATAGTTGATTTCGGGACGGGATTGCAGGAATTCCTGGGAGCCATCCGTGGAGTTGTTGTCCACAACGGTAAAGGTGAAGGTAAACGGGGCGTCCAGGCCGCTGAAGAAGTCCGCCAAGTGCTTCACGCATTCCAACGTGTTGTAGTTGACCGTTATGAACGCGATATCTACCGGCATGGCAGAACATACCTGAACTGTGGTGGGCGATTCGGCAATCACGCTGCGAAATGTAGCATAGCTCTGCGGGGAAACGACGGATGGTTTGTGCCCGCGTTGCTGATTTTTCGACGAGGTCGGGGCCGCTACGGGTTACTCGAGCATTTGGCGGAGGACGTATTGGAGGATGCCGCCGTGCTGGTAGTAGGCGACTTCTTCCGGCGTGTCCACGCGGGCAAGCGCGGTGATTGTTTTTACCGTGCCGTCTGGAGCTTTGGCTTTTACCGTGACTTGTTTTCGCGGAGTCAGGGAAGAGACACCCTCAACATCAAAAACTTCATAACCGGTTAAGCCCAAGGATTCGCGATTTTCACCGGGCTTGAATTCCAGCGGTAGCACACCCATGCCGACAAGATTGCTGCGGTGGATGCGCTCGTAGCTTTCTGCGAGAACTGCACGGACACCGAGGAGGCGGGTGCCTTTGGCGGCCCAATCGCGTGAGGAGCCAGAGCCGTATTCTTTTCCCGCGATGACGAAGAGAGGGACGCCTTCTTCGCGGTATTTCACGGCGGCATCGTAAATGTAGAGCTTCTCGCCGTCGGGCAAATGAAGCGTCCAACTGCCTTCGGTGCCGGGAGCGAGTTGATTGCGTAGGCGGATGTTGGCGAATGTGCCGCGCATCATGACTTCGTGATTGCCGCGGCGCGCGCCGTAGGAATTGAATTCGTGCGGCTTGACGCCTTTGGCGATCAGATATTTGCCGGCAGGGGAGTCGACGGCGATTGAGCCGGCGGGAGAAATATGGTCCGTGGTGACGCTGTCACCGAGGATGGCCAGGACGCGTGCGCCGCGGATATCGGCGAGCGGCCCGGGCGACTTGGGCATGTTTTCGAAATACGGCGGAAGCTTTATGTAAGTTGAGTTTTGGTCCCACTGATAGAGATCGCCTTCGGGGACGGGCATCGCTTTCCAGCGGGCGTCGCCTTCGAAGACTTCGCTGTATTCCTTGCGATATTGCTCGGTGGAGACGGCGGAGCGAACCGTGGATTCGACTTCCTGCGGCGTGGGCCAGATTTCGCGCAGATAGACGGGCTTTCCGGCTTTGTCGGTGCCGAGCGGCTCAGTGGTGAGGTCAAGGTCCATGCGGCCGGCGAGGGCATATGCGACGACGAGCGGCGGCGAAGCGAGATAGTTGGCGCGCACGAGGGGGTGAATGCGCCCCTCGAAATTGCGATTGCCGCTCAATACCGCCACGGCCAGGAGATTATTTTCCTTGATGGCTGCGCCGATGGAATCGGGCAGCGGGCCGCTGTTGCCGATGCAAGTGGTGCAGCCGTAGCCAACAAGATTGAATTTCAATTTGTCGAGATATTGAGTTAGGCCCGCAGCGAGCAAGTAATCGGTGACTACCTTCGAGCCGGGAGCGAGGCTGGTCTTTACCCAGGGCTTGATGTCGAGGCCACGTTCAACGGCTTTCTTGGCAAGGAGGCCCGCGCCCAACATCAGGGAGGGGTTCGAAGTATTCGTGCAGCTGGTGATGGCGGCAATCACGACGGCGCCGCTTGAGAGGTCGAACGTGTCACCGTTGTTTTTGACGTGCACGTGTGTTGTGCATGCTCCTTCCACCACTTTGACGAATGACGCCTTGGCATTCTTAAGAGCGACGCGATCCTGTGGGCGCTTGGGGCCGGCGACGGTTGGCTCGACGCTCGCGAGATCAAGTTCCAACTTGTCGCTGAAAGCAGGCTCGGGGGTGGTGTCGGTGCGGAAGAGCATCTGCTCCTTGCAGTACGCTTCGACGAGAGCGATTTGTTCGTGGGAACGCGCGGTGAAGTGAAGGTAGGCGAGAGTTTCGTTGTCCACCGGGAAGTAGCCCATGGTTGCGCCGTATTCGGGGGCCATGTTAGCGATGGTGGCGCGGTCGGGGACGCTCAGCGTGGAAAGGCCGGAGCCGTAAAATTCGACGAATTTGCCGACAACACCTTTCTTGCGCAGCATCTCCGTGACGGTGAGGACGAGATCCGTCGCGGTGGTGCCTTCCGGCAAGCGGCCGTGCAGCTTGAAGCCGACGACTTCCGGAACAAGCATCGATAGAGGCTGGCCGAGCATGGCTGCTTCCGCTTCAATGCCGCCAACGCCCCAGCCGAAGACGCCGAGGGAATTAACCATGGTCGTATGCGAATCCGTGCCGACGAGCGAATCAGGATAGGCTTCGAGGCGGTTTCCGTTGGGCATCGCGCAGACAACGCGCGCGAGATATTCGATGTTTACCTGGTGGCAGATGCCGGTGTCGGGTGGAACTACTTTGAAATTTCGAAATGCCTTTGCGCCCCAGCGGAGGAAGGCGTAGCGCTCGACATTGCGCTGGAATTCGAGTTCGGCGTTCAGGCCGAAGGCGTTGGCGCTGCCGAAACTGTCCACCTGGACGGAGTGATCGATGACGAGTTCCGCGGGGAAGAGCGGATTGATGCGCTTGGGATTGCCGCCCATCTTCTGGACGGCTTCGCGCATGGCGGCGAGATCGACCACCGCGGGAACGCCAGTGAAGTCCTGGAGAAGGACGCGTGCGGGCATGAAGGCAATTTCTTTTTGCGGACCGTTGGGAGTCCATTTGGCAAGCGCGGCGATGTCGTCTTTGCGCACGAAGCGCCCGTCTTCACAGCGGAGGAGATTTTCGAGGAGGATGCGCAGAGAGAAAGGAAGCTTGGCGAGATGGCTGAGTCCCTTCGTTTCGAGAGTTTCGAGGCGATGAATTTCGAAGGATTGCGCGCCAACGTTCAGTTTGTCTCGGGTTCCGAAGGAATTGGCAGCGGAGATCGTCATACCGGAAGTCCTTTCCAGATGGCTTGAGCCTTCTATGATAACCGAAATCGCGGCGTGGCGCGGAGACGCTATAATAAGGCGCTGTGAAGATTCTACTGATTTCGACGTATGAGTTGGGAAGGCAGCCGTTTGGGCTGGCTTCGCCCGCGGCGTGGCTGCGCAAGCGCGGGCATGAAGTGACCTGCCTTGATTTGTCGCGGCAGGCGATGGGTGAACAGGCGGTGCGAGAAGCGGGGCTGATTGCGTTTTATGTGCCGATGCATACGG
>JGI12635J15846_10000273_pt1 | contig 41418 bp, 38 predicted proteins | sample BlaSpr_A8_OM2_M2_FD_15846 | JGI IMG/M metagenome (IMG submission 15846)
CGGCGCTTTATGGACGATTCCCGCCGGTGTAGCAATCGGCTTCAACCCTCGGCTCGCGCGCATAGCGCAGCCCCTGGCGCAGATCGCAGCTTCAGTTCCGGCGACCGCATTGCTGCCAGTCATTCTGCTCGTACTCATCCGCATGGGAGGCGGGCTCGGCATTGCATCGATCGTCGTCCTGTTGTTGGGCACGCAGTGGTATGTGTTGTTCAACGTAATCGCCGGAGCGATCGCGATCCCAACCGATTTGAAGGAATGTTGCTCCGTGTTCCAGATGCGCGGCATCGAGCGCTGGAAGAAGCTGATCCTGCCGGGAATTTTCCCCTATCTCGTTACCGGCCTCGTCACCGCCTCGGGCGGAGCGTGGAATGCCAGCATCGTTGCCGAATACTTTCATTTCAAAGGACAGATTTACACCACCACCGGACTAGGTGCGACGATCAGCCAAGCGACCGACAGCGGCGATTTCCACCTGCTGCTGGCCGCAACCATGATGATGGCGGCCACCGTGATTACGGTGAACCGCCTGGTCTGGCGCAAACTCTACGGCCTCGCCGAAACGCGATTCCGGCTGGAGACATAAAACTTCCGCGCTGGTTACTCCTGGTTACTTTCTGGTTTCATATTCCACCACATTTCATCAGCATTTAACCTTCTCTTCATCCCGCCGCAAAGTGTTGGCGTTATTTCTTTAACATGCCATCCCACCAATTGCACGGGGAAGAGACGCCAGCAGAAGTGTTGCGGGACATTGCAGGGCTTCCTGGCATTCCGGCATTAGAGCCTTACCGCCGGAAGCAGCGATCTCCCGAGGGTTTCGGCCTTGAGAACCTGCTCGCTGAGATGCAGGTGAAATTACGCATCGATCCGGTGGACATGTCTCGAATCCCAGCAACTGGCCCAGTCGTCGTGGTGGCCAACCATCCCTTTGGCATGCTCGATGGAGTCGCACTGGCGGCCTTGCTTACTCGTGTTCGTCCGGATGTAAAGGTGATGACGAATTATCTGCTGCGCGACATACCCGAGCTTGCCCGCCATTGCATCTTCGTAGATCCGTTTCACGGCGATGGCCCTGCTTGCTCCCTCAGCAGCGGTATGAATCATCGCGCGGTTCGCGAGGCGCTCAACTGGCTGCAGTCCGACGGAATGCTGGCAGTCTTTCCCGCAGGAGAAGTTTCACAGTGGCAATTTTCTATTGGACAAATCGCCGATCCGGCGTGGAATGATACCGCAGTCCGTCTGATTCGTCGTTCCCAAGCTGCGGTGCTGCCCCTTTATGTTTGCGGACGGAGCGGTATGAATGTTCAGATTTTGGGGCAAGGCTATCGCCGCTTGAAGACCGCGTTCCTGCTGCAGGAATTCTTACAGCAAAAGGGAAGGACGGTGGAAGTCCGCGTGGGCAGCGAGATCTCCGCTGAATCGGTAACCGGCATTACGGATGATCGAGAAGCCCTCGAGTATTTGCGTTGGCGCACTTACCTGCTGGCGCGGCGGAGCCAGCCGGAGAAATCCTGGCCCGCGGCGGTGCGTTCCAAAATCGTCGCGACGGCACAGGAGCCTATTGCTACTGCGGAGCCATCGCAAGCGTTGGCGGCGGAATTGAATCGCCTCCCCAGCGAGCATCGCTTGGTAGAGAATACTGAGCTGGCAGTATATGTAGTAAAAGCGAATGAAACGCCGTGCACTTTGCGGGAACTGGGAAGGTTGCGCGAGGTTACCTTTCGCGGAGCCGGCGAAGGCACGGGCAAACAGCGGGACCTCGATCGTTTCGATGACTATTACTGGCATGTGCTGTTGTGGCACAAGACCAAACAAGAACTCGTGGGCGCTTATCGTGCCGGCAATACAGCCGAGATTCTTGCGGAACGCGGAGTTGGTGGGCTCTACACCAGCACGCTGTTTCGCTATGATCGACAGGTTTTCGAGAAGCTCGGCCCGGCACTCGAACTGGGCCGGTCGTTCATCAGGCCGGAATATCAGCGCCAATACGCTCCGCTGCTTTTGCTGTGGAAGGGAATTGCGCGGTTGCTGACGACGCACGCGAAAATTCCTGTATTATTCGGTGCCGTGAGTATCAGCAACGATTACAGCAAAACCTCTCGCGAGATGATTTACCGCTTCTTCGAGACGCGCATCCGGGAAGATGAGCTGGCGGCGATGATAGAACCACGACGGCCATTTCGTCCGGCTGGACTGTGGCCATGGGATTGCCGCGCCATGTGCGCCGCCTTGCGTGATCTTGAGGATCTCTCGCAGCCAATCACCGATGTGGAAACTGACGGTAAAGGATTGCCCATCCTGTTGCGGCAATATGCAAAGATCGGCGGCAAGCTCATCGGCTTCAATGTGGACCGGAAGTTTTCCAACGCGCTCGATGGGCTGGTGGTGGTCGATCTGCGGAAAACCGAATCCGGCGTACTGGAACGCTACATGGGGCGCGAAGGGGCGGCGGAATTCAGGCGTCACCACGGCGGCAAATCGTGACCACATGGCAAATCTGACACTGTAAATATAACCTTCTGGATCCAACGAAGACCGACTAACTTTTCGCTCTCAGCTTGGTTGCTAGGTTCGGAAGCATGCAAGACTGCGCGGCGTCCTGGAGGGCGACTTCCAAGCGTGTTCCGAGAGTTGCCAACTCTTCCGCACTCATCAACTGCTGCATGCGTTCGAAAAGTTGGCGCTCTTCTTTCCGGATGTGCGCGGAAAGCTGTTGGGCGAATGCGATCAGGTTCCCAGTGGACATGCAGCGCGACTCAGCCTGTCTGAACAATTCGCGCAGCGAGGCATGCTCGGCGGTTAATTCTTCCACCAGCGAGAATAACTCCGGGAAACGGCTAGCTGTCGGGAAGAGCGTCGATTCTTCGGCGGTGAAGTGAATTTTAATTTCCTGCTCGAAGTGTTGTCCGATTTCCTCCTGCCAAACTTGCAGATCGGAGTCGCGCACTGGCTGCGCGCGATCGATGCGTACACAAAGAGCCAGCGCTCGCTGATGTTGGTGAGACAGCGGAATCAAGCTCCTATCGCGAAGCATCAAGGCCGCCAAAAAGCTGATGGAAGAGACGTACCTTCACTCTACGCTCACTGGTTCTGAATCGTCTTCCGCGGCGGCGCGCACGGTCAGCCAATCCGTGCGGACGCGCTCCCACTCCTGGATTAGCATGCCGTTAGCCTCAAAGAACCCACGAATGCGAGATCGCTCCCAGCCGACAACTTCTTCCAGGATCGGCGCCAGCACTGCCAGAGCGCTGGTGCTGAGCACCGTGCGCTTGGCAATCTGCGAAACATGCGGCGATTCCGAGACCGCGATGGTGAGACCGTCACGGGCATTCAGTTGCAGCATCACGTGAATGTCTGAGCTGCCATCCCCCGAGTAAATCACGTGATCGGGCCCGGTCACATGCTCCGCCAAAAGTTGGTTGAGCACCGCGACCTTGCCATAGCCGGCCGTCGCCCGCACAATGCTTTCGATCTCGCCGGAAGGACCATAGCGGAATTCGGTGCCGAAGATGTGATCTCTCGGAACGATGCCCTCAAGAGCCGAGTGGATTACTTCCACGGGCGCAGCGGAAAGAACGTAGAAATCAAAAAAGTGTCCGTCCACGCCGCTGGCCAGGATCTGGTAAAGCAGTTTGATATCGCTTTTCAGTCGAATACTTTTCCCGACCTCGTGAAGATGTTCTTTCCGTACCTTGGCCTTGAACTCGGGGTCGTGGAGCAGGAGATAGGCCAGTTCGGCCCCCTGCTGTACCAGGTTGATCTTGGCCATGCCTTTAGCCTTGTGTTCGAACTCCGCCGTAGGGATGCCAACCAATTCCGCGAGCACGTAACCGGAGTCGTTAAAGGTAAGCGTCTGGTCAAAGTCGCTGGCGAAGATATATCGTTTCAAGAGCTTATCAGCCATATGATCCTTAGATTCGCGGCGAACCCGGAAGGCCCATTGAAAGAATCGATACGAATTATAGGCCGCCCGGTGTCGGATCATGACTAACAGGTGAAGGCAACAAGGGAAAGCAGAATCGCGGCGAATGGCTCGGATGAAATAAATCCGTAAACGACGGTCCTTTCCGCGCCTTTACTAAATTCGCTTACACGTCCAAAATAGAAGTTCGGCCTGCACCACGTTTTGCTTGGGAGTGGAGCGGACCGGCAGCCATCCAAATAAACAGGAGCCCTCATGCTTGCATCTGGTGAACTTATTCGCGCCATGAATTATGTGGACGACATCACGACCACGCTGCGCCGCATTTGCATTTCGATTCCCGCGATGAATGTCGAGGAGCGCAAGCGCCTGGCTGACAGTTTGCGCACCGCGGGGGGCGCGCTGAATGACGCGATCAAAGATCTGGAAAAAGAAAAGGTGGCGCAGTAGTGTCATCTGTAAAAACCATCGTGGTGATCGGCGCGGGAATCATGGGCCGGGGCATCGCCCACGCCGCTGCCATTGGCGGCTACCGGACTATCTTGGAAGATCTGTTGCCGGGTGCATTGCGCCGGGCCGAGAGCGAAATCAGAACTAATCTGGATAAAGCAGTGGAGTTAGGGAAAGTATCATCGCCTGATGCGAATGCGGCCTTTGAGCGGCTGGAATATGCGGGATCGGTGGAAGAAGCGGTGCGCGAGGCTGATCTGGTGATCGAAGCGGTTCCGGAAGAGATGGAGTCGAAGATTGAGATCTTCACTCTGCTCGACAAAATCTGCCGTCCCACGACGATCCTGGCGTCGAACACTTCTTCTCTCAGCATCACCGAAATTGCCAGCGTGACCTACCGCTCCAGGAAGTGCGTTGGCATGCATTTCTTCAATCCCGTGCACAAGATGAAACTGCTCGAAGTGGTGCGGGCGCTTGAAACCGATGACGACACGTTGGCCACAGTGGTCGAGGTAGGTCGCCGCATGGGCAAGGAAGTGGTGGTGATCAAAGAAGCACCCGGCTTCATCACCAGTCGCATCAACGCCATGATCGGCAACGAGGCGTTTTACATGCTGCAGGAAGGAATCGCCTCGGCAGCAGACATCGATAAAGCGTTGAAGCTTGGGCTGAATCATCCCATGGGGCCGTTTGAGTTGGTCGACCTGGTGGGACTCGATACGCGCCTGAACATACTCGAATATCTGCACAAGATGCTGGGAGAGAAATATCGTCCGGCTCCGTTGCTCGTGCAGTACGTGAAAGCGGGGCGACTGGGACGCAAGGCCGGTCGCGGAGTGTACGAATATCCCGAAGCGTCGGCGTCCGAGGGTAACCCCGCCGCGTCCTCGGTTGCTGAGAAGACGGGTACCCTCGCGGGAGCTAATCGCTAGAACCCGCGTTCAGCGTGCGATCGACCTTCGGCCAAAACTCAAACCGGATAAAGCTTCTAGCTTTTCTCGAACTACTCCCTTGCACCCAACCAGAACCTGAAAGCTTTCGCCCATGCCCGCGGGCGTAACCAGATGCTTGAGTTGCAGCGCGACTTTCGCCCGCTCCTGTGGAGGGCGGCATTCTTCAAAAGCATCGGCAAACTGATTAGCTTCGCCAATGCCCATCAGGAATTGAGACTGTGTGACAACTTTGTGCGTCTGCATTCCCCGTCTCTCCGCAGCCGCTGTGAGAGCGGTAAAGTTGACGTCCGCGGTGATGTCCTGTTCGCCGGGAGCCTCATACGGACTACCGCTGACCGAATGTTGCCGCAGAGCCTTTAGAGTTCCGCGATGGCGTCCGGCGAGCTGTTCCTCGCGGGTGTAGCCGTAGTCGACCGCGATAAAAAATCCTCGCTGCATGTCCGCGGCTGTGCGATCCATTGATTGTTGCGCAGCCAGTGGCGCTTCTACGCGCTCGTTCGCATCGGGGTGAACTGAGTAACGGTCGAGAAATTCAAGTTCGTCAGGCGAAGGCCGTGCCCAGGTTTCAATGAATCGTCCGTCGCGTGCGTCGATGCGAAGTGAACCCTTCGTGCTGAGGACCTCGACTGGCAGGGCATCGAAGAATTCGTTGGCAAAGATGATGACCGCCGCGCAAGAACGTTCACGCTCGAAGGCTGCTCTTCCAGACTCCAAATGTCGAGCCAATGTAGCCTCGATTCTCTTGCGTAACGCGGGTGAGCTTTCGACTAAGCAATATCGCAGTGCATGGAAGAAATCCCGAAACTTCTTTTCCGACCAGCAGAGAACATCTTGCGCGAACAAGCCGCGGCCGGCGCCGAGTTCAATCAGTTCGATCCGTTGGGGTGAGCCGAGCACGCGCCACATCTCTTCAAATTGCCGCGCCAGCAAGCGGCCGAATACGGCGTGCACGTCGCTCGAAGTGTAGAAATCCCCAGCCTTGCCGAACTGCTCGGCATTGCGCGAATAATAACCAAGCTCAGGATCGTAAAGACAAAGTTCCATGTAGCGCGAGAAGGGAACAGAGCCGCGCTCGCGAATTTCCTGCTCAATTGTTTTGCGCAGCGAATTCACAGTTCTCTTTCGCGTCGCTCGGCGCGATCCTGGGGCGTGCGAATGAACATCTCGACGAAGTAATCGTGCAGCGCATCATAGAGCTGGCGCTGGAAGCTCCATTCAAACTGCGGGTGATCGAGGTCGCGAGGATGCAAATCGAAGTAGTACGTGTGCACGGGCATGGAATCGTCTTTAAAGCGGATGATGACTTCCACGCCTTCACCCTTGGCTCGCGCGGAAAAGTTCAACAGAGGATGTTCGTACAGGAGCAGTTGATCGAGAACCCGATTAAGGCGCGTGGTGGCGGTTTCAGACACAGGAGGATTGTAAAGCAGCGAGCGATTTGAAGCGACGTACAGTAAAGCTGTACAATAGGGCAGGAGGCGATTCTTTTGACAGAAACTACATACACCCAGCTGCGGCAGAGCTTAGCTTCCGTGCTCAATCGTGTGGCCAACGACCGCGAGGTAGTGATCGTCCGGCGGAAAGGCGAGAGAACGGTGGCGATGCTTCCGGCGGATGAGTTAGCAGGCCTTATGGAGACCGCGCACTTATTGCGCTCACCCAGGAATGCCCGGCGGTTGCTCGCCGCGTTGCGGCGGGCGACAGCACGTAAGGGCAAGCCCGAACCGCTGGACAAACTCGGCCGTGAGATGGGCCTTGGCGCGCACCGTTGAGCGGCAAGCAGTATTTCATCCCGAGTTTCGACAGGATCTGCGCTATTGGGTTGAAACAGATCGAAAAGTTGCACTCCGAGCATTCGAACTCGTTGAAAGCGTTTTGCGCGATCCGTTTGCCGGCGTCGGAAAGCCGGAACCGTTGAAATACGTGCTGGCGGGGTGCTGGTCGCGGCGAATTACTCAAGAGCATCGGCTGGTATATCAGGTCAGTGAAGGTCGGATTGATTTTTTGCAGGGGCGGTATCACTACTGATCTGAGACGCAGGATTGCTCATCGGACAAACTCAGGGGGAGTTTTCGTGACCGCCGGCGGGACGCCGGCGCTACTCGTATCGCAGCGCCTCGATCGGGTCAAGCCTCGCGGCCTTGATCGCCGGCAACATGCCGCTCACTATTCCGACAACGCTGAGAATCGCGGTAGACCAGATCAACGTGGCAGTATCGATGTAGAGATGAATATCGCCTTCGCTGGCGTCTTCGATGAATGCGCTCCAAAGGGTCAGCGAACCCACGGACCAGGAAACGAGATAAGCCAGCGCAACCCCCAATAACCCTCCCAACGCAGTAATCACCAAAGCTTCAGCCAGAAACTGGAAGAGAATGTGCCAGCGATGCGCGCCCAATGCCTTCTCCACGCCGATTTCGCGAGTACGCTGTGTTACTGAAACTAGCATGATGTTCATCAGGCCCACGCCGCCGATGCCAAGGGTCAGGAGCCCGATGAAGCCCAGCAGAAGCTTGATTCCGACGGTAATGACGGTGAGATCGGCGAGATCCTTTACCGCGTCAAAGACGAAGACGGCACGGTCATCCTTCGGACTGAAGTTATGGTGGAAAGCCATCGAGTTGCGCACGGCCTCGACCATCTTGCTGTGGTCGCCTTCGTAATCCATCATGATGCCGTCAAGATAGTAGCTATTCTTGAGGTCGCTCATGGCGCTGTATGGCACATAAACCAGAGAGTTCATGTCCTCATCGCCATTGGAAATAGTGTGCCGCAGAACAGCGATGACTTTGTAGGAGATGCCATCGATGCGAATGCTCTCACCCAGAGCATTCTGACCGGAGAAAAGTTTTTTCTTCACCGTAGACCCGATAACGGCCACACGGGTGTGGGTGAAATCTTCCCGCTCACCAAAGAATGCGCCGTCGCCTACGTCCAGAGCGCGAATGTTCTCGTAGGTGGAGTACACACCGTGGACGCCGTAGCTGGCGCTGCGAGTGCCGAATGCCACCAAGCTCTGCTTATCCACCTCAGGGGAAATGCGAGTGAGCATGGGGCATTCGGCGCGAATGAATTCGAGATCGTCGCGAGTCAGTCGGACCTGCATGCCCGCCTTGGTGCCGCCGGCCTGTACCGAAGTGCGTCCTGGAAAAATTGCGACCAGGTTGCCGCCGAAGGTGCGGAAGGCGATCATTAGAGCATTTTGAAATCCGGCTCCGTAGGCAAGTAGCAAAACTACCGTGGCAATGCCCCAAGCCATCCCCAGCATCGTGAGCACGGAGCGTCGGCGATTGTGTTTTAGCGCGTTGAACGCCTGCTTGCCGAGCTCGCCAACCATGATTACTCCTGCCGCAGCGCTTCCACGGGAGGAAGCAGTGCCGCTTTGCGCGCGGGGTATAGGCCGGCGACAATGCCGGCGAGTGACAGCGAAAGAATAGCGACGATCGCGGAACTCGGCACAATGCGCGGCGTGTCGAATCCCTCCGGCGAAGGCAATTGCGCAAGCAGTGTCACAAAGGCGACGCAGATAGCAAGGCCGATGCCGCCGCTGAACGCCGTCAGAAATGCTCCCTCGACAAAAAATTGCGTCATGATGTTGCGATGCGTGGCGCCGAGCGCCTTCCGCAGCCCAATCTCCCGCGTGCGTTCGGTCACCGAAACCAGCATGATGTTGATGACGCCGATAGCTCCGAGGCCGAGCGTGACCACGCCAACCACTCCCAGGAACCAATCCATCGCATCAAAAATCTTGGCCACGCGAATGGCGCCGTCGATCGTGTCCCAATCCATGAATGCGTCGTCAAGGCTGGGATCGAAACCGTGCCGCCGCGCAATAATGGCGTGCACTTCCTTCAGGGCTTCGACGTGCAATTCTTTTTTAATGGGCCGGTAATTAAGAAACGAGATCGCATTTTCCGAATTCTGCGCAGTCAACGGGAAAAGCATGCGCATGGTGTCGAAGGGTACAAAAATGCGGTGGTTGGTGCCGTTCTCGCCTTCCTTTCCGATCTTCGGGATGACACCGATCACCCTGAAATCCATATTGTTCAGCATGATGGTGCTGCCGACGGCGGGCTCGCCGGGAAACATATCCTTTAGCAATTCCCATCCCACTACGGCCACTCGGCGATGCTGGAAGTTGTCCTCATCATTGAACCACCGGCCTGGGGTGGTGGGCATATTGCGAATATCGCTGTACTCAGGGACGACGCCGAAAACCTGACCGTTGGTGGTTCCGTAATCGCTGACGGCGCGAATGTCGTCCCGCTCCAGCACCGGAGAAACGGCGCGTAAAAATTTCGATTGGTCGCGAATCGCGAAGTAGTCGCCGTAAGTCAGGTAGTAGGGCTGTCCCGATTGGTAACTGCCGGCCACGGCCGGAATGCGGCCCGGGAAAACAAACATTATGTCTTGGCCCAACTCGGCCAGGTTCTTGTCCTGACCGCTGCGGAAACCCTCGCCCAGACCTACCAGCAGAAGCAGCGAGCCCACGCCCCACGCGATTCCAAACATGGTCAGGAAGGAGCGCAGCTTGTGTGCCCACAGCGTAGAAAGCGACTGCCGGACGATATTGAGAAGCATTCGCATAGTAATGTCCCCCACGACTCCGGGAGGAGCGTGGGGGCCCGCGGTAAAGTTCAGGCGAGGGGTCTCAATCCCGCCCAACCATCTGATCAGTAATACGCAGCCGGGTTATGCGAAGTTCCCTGCTGTTGCTTGTTCTTTAGACCCTGGGAAGAAGAAAAAGGTTAGCCGGCGATGAAATTTGTGGAAGATTTCAGGACGGCGGATGGTTCGCAAAGATGATGGTTGCAAAGACGACGATTCGCAAAGATTAAAGATTAAGGGCAGCGGTTTTTATTAGAACTCGAAGTATCCACCGGGCTGCGCCGAGGGAGCGCCTTCCGTACCGGTCGCCGGCAGCAGGCTCAATACTCCACTCAGGCTTTCCCATGCCGCCCGGTTCAATGCGGGGTCTGAGCCGACCAGGTCGCGGATCATGTCCCATGCGGCCATGTTCAGTGCGCCCTCTGGCGGTGGGCCCATGGCCAGGGAGACGGAGCACTGGGGGCAGAAAGAAATGCGGTGGGCCGTCGACTTCTGGCGCGGTTTGATTCCTACGGTCTGCGCGAACATGTAGAGGGCCACAGATTTACTTCCCGGTTCGAGTTGGCGATTACAACGCAGACAATGCATGTTCTCCAAGGATTTCTCCTGGCACGAATTAATGATGGAATATGAATATTGTCTTTGTGGCGTGAGCCGACGCAAGTACGTAGGAAGATTCCGGCGACACGATCTCGCGGACAAAGTTGCAGAACCAAGTTGCGGAACCGAGCTATGGAACCGAGCTATGGAACCAAGCTATGGAACCAAGCTATGGAACCAAGCTGTGCTCTAGGCAGAGGTCGAGCGCGTCATGCAATCTAATGCGATGAGCGCTGGTGCCAGGAGTGTGCGAGATTCGCGTTTGAGTGTGATTCGCCCGACGACTCGTGCGAGTCGGCCGTCGGCTACGCCCATCCGACTATCGCAGCTGCGCAAGATGCGCGAATGTGAGCAAGTAGCCGCGGTCTGCTACCGCGTCCGCGGCGGTGCGATTGAATTTCTGCTGGTGCAAACTCGCGGCAGCGGACGCTGGACGTTCCCCAAGGGCAGCGCTGAAGCGGGCCTTAGCCACGCTCAGGCCGCAGCGGTTGAAGCTTTCGAGGAAGCGGGAGTCCATGGACGCATCGAAGAAGCTTCGTTCGTACGATATGCCTGCCCGAGACAAAAGAACACGGAGAATTCTGCTCGAGCTGTCGCTAAAGCCTTCGCGGTTAGCGCCCATCTTTGTGAAGTATTAAGGCTCTGTCCACCGAAAGAATCCAATCGAAATCGCACCTGGTTTTCCGTGCAGGAGACCAAAAAGCGATTGTGTCAAGGGCGTAAGAGTGAGGATGGCGCTGAGTTCGCCCGCGTGGTTGGCCGCGCCGTTGCACGCATACATCGGTTGCGAAGTGCAAGCGCCTTGTTGGACCATTCAAAAGAAGACCGTTCACAGGAAGCTCGTTTACCATGGGACGCTCCAGCCAAAGACGAACTCCACAGGGTGCGGTTTGAAGCGCGCGCAGAAAATCGCCGCAAGATGGAAGAAGCTTTTCTCGTGCCCTACATTCGACGGGGGATCGGCAAAGCGCCTCAAGTTGCAGTGCTTTCGGGCGACGCTCATCGTTGCGAACCCCTGCCCTGTAAAGTCCTGCAGTTCGGCCGTCCACGACAATTCAATTGCAGCCCCAAGTTGCTTTCCGGTGCGAGGAAAGTCAAAGCTTAAGCAGGGCGGGGCTAAGAGTGGGTCCGCTTAATCACTTCCTTGAATCACTCTTTGTTTTTTGGCCGTTCGTAGGCCTTCTGCAAATATCTGCGCGCCTCTGCGAGAGCGCCGAAAGTATCGTCGTTGGTTTGAATGGCTTGCCGGTATTCGTTGATGGCGCGCTCGCGCTGGCCGGTGATATCGAAGATTTTGCCCAGCTGGATATGGCTCCAAACCTCCGTCCATCGCGGCTCTCCATTGCCATTGATGGAAGAGCGGTAGGAATTTGCCGAGGATTGGTAGTTTCTTTGCAGGAAGAAAATTTCCGCGACGCGGTAATGGCCCAAAGAGCTGTTCTTGTTGAGGTCGAGCGCCTTGTTGAATTCGGCCAGCGCGGCGGAGAGGTCTCCTTGCTGCTGTAACGCCTGCCCCCGCAAGATGGAGGCACGCAGTTTCACGTCCGAAGAATTGGTGAGCACATGATGTTCGGGATCGATCGCAATTCGCCGTGGGCGTCCAAAGGTTTCAACTGTAAACGCCGAGTCCGTACCGACCACTTCGAGTTTCTTATCTTCAGTTTTTCCGTCGGTGTCGATACGCAGGTCCACGGGCATTCGGAACAAATCCAGGTCCTGAGAAATTGCGCCGGTCACGCGGAACCCCTTGTTGCTGCCAAGCCGGTAGGTGGTGTACTTCAACTTAAATTCCGGAGCCCCGGTGGAGTCGAGCCACTGCGAGAAGAACCAGGTAAGCTGTTCGCCGTAATATTTTTCGGCGATGGCCTTAAAGTCATCCATGCTGGCCGATTTTCCCCGGTAGGTTTCGGCGAATTCGCGCATCGTCTTAAGATATTTGTCCTCGCCCAGCACCCAGCGCAGCATGTGCAGAATCATCGCTCCCTTGTCGGTCACGAGCGATTGAAACTCCGTCGAGAAGGGATCAAGTTTGCTGGCGCTGGAGAGCGGAATATTGTCATACGCCAGCGCTCCAACGGACATGTCTTTGATCGCTTCCTCCAGTCCTGCGGAGCCAGCGGCATTCTCTACGTACATGGCCTCGGAGTAGCGGGAGAAGCCGTCAATCACCCACCAGTCATCCTTCGTTTCCGGACTCACCGATGATCCCCACCATTGGTGTGCGATGGCGTTAGCGAGTAGACGATAATTTGTCTTTTCTGTGATCGAGGGAGCAGCGAGTGCGGCGATTTCCGGACCCCAAGCGTAGGGAACCGTGTCCCCCGGAAGTTCCACGACATTGAGCCGCTGCGACAGCGGGGTGCCATAAAGAGTGATGAAATAAGTAAATTCCTGAACCGCCGTGGTCGTGTACTCGGGTGCCAGCTTCTGATGGTCCGGCTTGAAGAAGACGTGCAAGTCCATGCCCGCTTCGTCGCTCTTATATTCCTGGAAAATACCGGCGACAATCGTCCCCGGAAAGCTCGGCTTTTCATCCACGAAAGTGAATGTCTTGGTAGGCAGCCCGTTGCTATTTGGCTTCTTCGAAGGCGGATTAGCGGTAACTGTCGCCTTTCCGCTGCCAATCGCCAGCATGTGAGCCGGAACGGTGATGCTGATTCTCGAGGTAAAGCGGTTGAGTCCGTACCCGCTCACCGGAAACCAGCGTCCGGCGTAGAGCAGGTAGCTGGTATCGTCGCCGATGTAGGCCAGCTTCAGCCCGGGGACAGGGCTGTCATCGGCGCTTTCGATCTCGCCCTCGTATTCGAAGGTGAGCGTGGTGGAAGCTTCCTTGGACAGGCCCGCAGGGAGCGACACCCGTACCGTCGAATCCTGGGTGACTCGTTCCGCCGATAAAGGCTGGTTGTGCTCGTCCAGAACTCTGGTGACGCGAAGCCCGTTGTGCAGTTCGAAGACGGCTGTGTTCAGATCTTGAAGCGCGGTGAACTTAACCTTGGCCCGCGCCGAAATCTGATGCAGATGCGGCGTAAGCTCCGCCTCGATCTGGTAATCATCCACCCGCAGGCGGGTCTTCTCGGCGGCCCAGGCAGGGATCGAGACCAAACTCAACAGCAGCAGGACAGAGAGGCCCAACCGGACGCTCTGTGCGCGCCGAACCTTTGTCGACATTAAGGAGAGTCTCCGGGAAAAGGGCCTATCCATATCCTATGATGAAGATTCTCATCTAAAAGATGCTGGGAGCACAAGGGTTAGCGAAAAGGCAGGCATCGCAGAGCCTGGCCCGGTGCGCGGGCAACACAGGTCCCGGAGAACCACCGAACCGAGATTCTACGGCTTAGCCGGTTCCGGAGGAGGCAGATGGGGAGTGAACCGGCGAACAATAAATTCCTGAATCACATTGCTGGCTGCGGCTCCACCAATCCCAATCAGCGCATTCTCGAAGGTTAAGCTTGCCCCGTTGCGATTTGCGGCTGGATAGTACAGGTTGGATATGCCACCCGCGGCCAGCCCTCCGATAATAGCCGAGTAATTCGGCTGCCAACGGCCATTGTCGCCCTTACAAATGACCGCATTTGCAATGGCATACCAAAACCTCGATTGTCCGCTGCCAGTCCCCTTATAGAAATAGCGCGGATCCTGCTTCAGCAAGGATGGCAGGATCGCACCCCCAATAAATGTCGCCGACACAAGGTCGCCATAGGCCGCCCCGTACCGCCTGGCATAACCCTTCGCCCCTTGTCCGTATCCGCTAAACTCATTTTCCGCCTGCTGAAATCCCGCGACCGCGCCGGTGATTACAAACGAGACCGGATCGATCGTTGACCTCCACGCCAGTTGGAACTTTAGCTTGGGCGTGAGCGGAACTGCGTGAGGTATGTAACTAACGTAAAAGTTCGGGATGAAGCCGAGCACGCGCTGCTGCTCCTCAATCTTAACCTCGTCTTCCGCCACTTGTTCGGGTGGCAGCGTCACCTCCACATCCACACTGGCGCGGGCAACTACCAGAGCAAGCTGGGAAACAGCCAGGTCTTCTCCGACATGCAGAACTCCAGATCTCTCCAGAGTCGCAAAGCCGGGGGCTAGAAGGGAAAGGTGAAACGCTCCAGGAGTTACGTCCGCAAAAATAAAATGTCCGTCGCTGTCGGAAAGCGCCACTCGTTGCGAGGTCAAACCTTCCTGCGCCATGGTTACTTTTACATTCGCCACAAGCGCTCCATCGGGATCGACCACCGTTCCGCTAATGCTTCCTGGCCGCATTGGAGCCAGCGTCTGCTGCGCGGTAGGTGTTGGCGTCCCTTGTACGCCAGGGGCGAGGGGCGGTTGCGATTGCGCTAGGGCGGGCACGCTACTCGATATACAGATGACCGGTATGCACAAGAGGGAGGCCATCTTTACCTTTACCTTTACCTTTACCTTTGTATTTGCCATGCGAACTGAATACTGCATGCTTCCATTCATGCCGTTGGCGCGCGAGCTTTTTCCCCAACCCTTCAAGCTAATTTTTACCTATGTCGCTTCCTGAGTCCAACTGAAGCTTGTCAGGACCGTCGCGCGCCCAGTTTTAATCCCAGCCGGCCAAATTTTGCTGCATTCCAGAGCCTCAGCCAAACTTGTCTCTTCTGCCAAGTTACGTCTTTCTCTGTCTTTACGTATGTCTGATGCACGAACTTGGCGCCGGGCTAGCTGAGAAGCCTTCAGATTTCCCGATTTTCTAGTTGCGATTTTCGAGTTGGGATTGACGAATTATGGGTTGACGAATTAACGATCGACGAACTAAGGATTGAACAGATACTTGCAGCGGCTCGGTCGGCAGGGGATTGCGCCGGCTCTGTATTGCCGCTTGCGGGGGCGCGTAATCTTGCCTTCACCTCCGCGAGCGCCGCAAGCATCCGATCGCGTGCCGCCCCATCGGGCAGGATCTCCTGCAATCGGGCGACCACATTCGCAGCCGTGAAGTCCTGCTGCACTAGTTCGGGAACAACTTCCTCTCCGGCAATTAAATTGACCATGGCAAAGTGCGGCACCTTCACTCGCGGCTTGCCCAACCGGTAAGTCAGAGACGAGACGCGGTAGACCATCACGAACGGAGTGCGCATCATGGCCGCCTCTACTGTCGCTGTTCCGCTAGCAATAATGCCGGCGCGGGAATGCCATAGCGCAGGCAGCGATTCGGGAACCAGTGCGATGCCGTGCTTGCCGACTAATTTCTTTACAAATGCCCGGTCGAGAGTGGGAGCGACCGGAAGTAAAAATTCGTAATCCGCACCGAGTTGAGCAGCCGCGTCCAGCAAGGTGGGCAGGTTCATCCTAACTTCTTTGACCCGGCTGCCGGGCATCAGCGTGATCCACTGTTTGCCTGGATCGAGATGAAACTGGGCAGCATACTCACTGCGGTCGATCGCCGCCGGTGGCAATTCCGCCAGGGGATGGCCGACAAAGGTCGCATCCACTCCACGCTCCCGGTAAAACTTTTCTTCAAACGGAAAAATCACCAGCGCCTTGTCGATGTAATCGCGCAGCAGCCTCACCCGTCCCTGCCGCCACGCCCAGAACTGCGGCGCAACGTAGTAAACGACAGAAATGCCGCGCCCCTTCATCTGCCGGGCGACGCGCCAGTTGAACGCGGGCGAGTCGATGACGATGGCGAGGTCAGGCTTGCGGCGATCGGCTTCGCTGATCAAGCGCCGGTAGAGCCCATAGATTTTCGGCAAGTGGCTGAGGATTTCGGTGATGCCCACGACCGAGAGATCCTTCGCATCGACGACGGTGTCGCATCCGGCGGCGCGCATGCGGTCTCCGCCAACGCCAAAGAATTCTAGGCTACCAGCTTTCGTGGGCGTGGTTGGTTCTTCCGCGGAGCTTTGCCGAGCCGGACAGCCGGGGGCGGCTGTCCCCACATGGAAGTAGGCGCGGCGCAGAGCCTCAATGAGCTGTGCGCCGTACATTTCACCGGAAGCCTCACCAGCCGAGATCAGGATTTGCACGAAAGCAATTGTAAGGGAGTCCTGTGAGGCGGACACTCCCCTCCGCCGGTGCCGGGGTTGATTCGGGGTGCGAGCAAAACCAAAGTCAAAGACAACGGACAGGAGTGTCCCTTCCACACAAGCTCAGGGTGACGCTTTGGTTCGGTCGGTCAGAAAGGTATCCCGGCACTGTTTGGCGGCGGAGAGAAGTTCGGCGAACTTCGGCGTACTGCGAAGAGGCGCAAAGACAGAGTCATTCCGCAGGCCATTGTAGGCGCAATAATGTCCCGTGACGATGGCGCTCTTGAGCAGACTCATAGCAAGGTCCGGCTGGCCACAAAAAACGAAGTCGGGTGCGACCACGTAATGGACTTCCGGGTCAGGATCGGCCAGCATCAGCGCCGCAGCCTGCCGGGCAAGATTGGCGGTATCGGTAGACGACGGGGCATCCATGCACGCCGTCGCCATCCGGGCATACGGCCTGTTGCCAGATTTCCGAATCGCATCCCGAGCTTTCGCCAGGTTTCCTTCGCGAAGATAGTGCCGCCGCAGGTTTGAGGTAGCCCATTCCGATCCGGCGTCGAGCCGGAGAAAATCCATTGCTCGAGCGTTGTTCCCCATTTGTTCGAAGGTGAATGAACACGAGCGCAATTGAAAATTGCCTGGATCTGCGGCGAGGGCGGCATCACACTCTTGCTCAGATTCCTCAGTAGCTCCCCCGTAGCGCGAGACATAGGCGAGAGCGAAGTGCGCCAGAGCGCTCTCCGGATGCCGCTCCACCAGCGCCTTGGCGGTGGAATAACCTTGCGCTAACTCTCCTCTTTCGACCCGATTCGTGATCAACCAGGCTGCCGCGAAAATGAAATTGGGGTCGAGACTGAGGGCCCTCTCAAAGGCGGTATTGGACTTCTGAAACGCCGCGTCGGCGCCGTTTGAATAGGCCGAGTCGTAATGGTAACGAACCCCGAGTGCGCTCCAAGCGGGCGCGTAGCTGGCATCGAGGCCGACCGCGCGTTCGAGCATGGCGATGGCGTCTTTATTCGGGCCAGGATCATGCGGGGACGCGAGGCTGCGGAGGTAGAGATCGTAAGCTTCTTCGTTCCTGGGGCGGGTCGCACTGTCGGCGGAATCGGTGCTCGCGCCGAGCGCCGGCACCAGTCCCTGACGAACTTTCGCGGTGATCTGGCCGCGCATGGCAATCAGGTCGGGAGCGGCGACGTTCAGGGTATCCCGCCATAGCGTGCGGTTGTTCTCGACGTCCACGTCTTCCAGCGTGATCTCGAGCTGGTCGCCTTCTTTCATGTAGTGTCCGGTCACGATGTTGGTGACGCGCATCTCCCGGCCAGCCTGCTGTAGATCGAGGCCGGCTGCGGTGTATTTGCTCGTGGTGGCAAACGGGCGAATGGACAACGAGTGCACGTAGCTGAGTGCTGTCGCGATTTCGTCAGGCAGGGCAAGGCGCAGGAAATCGGTGGCTTGGTCGGAGCCCATGTTCTGGAAGGGAAGAATGGCGACGGTTGTCGGATTGGCGGAGCTGACTACGGGCGCGGTGCGCTGCTTGGATTGCCAGAAGAAAACGGCCAGCGCAATAAGAACGGCTGCAAGGGCTGCGCCAGCCCCAATAATTCTCGCTTTGGAACGGTTCTGAGGCTGGGCTGCGATTGCGCTCCCGGAACTCACCGCGCTTCGCGGTCCCGGGCGCGCGGGTCCTGTCGAGGCGCTGAATTCCTGGTCGGATCCTGCGACAGGTGATGGAGTTCGTCCCGTGTCCGTGTCTCGCTTCAGGCGTTGCAGATCGCTGCGCATCTCCGAAGCATGCTGGTAGCGCAGGTTGCGGTCTTTCTCCAGCGCCTTGTTAATGATGTCTTCCAGTTTGGCCGGGACATCATGATTCAGCCGCACGGCCGGGACGGGCGCGCGATTCATGATCGCTTCGCAGATCACTGCGGAACTCTCGCCGTGGAACGGCACGTCTCCGGTGGCCATTTCATAAAGTACTGAGCCAAATGAAAACAGGTCGGTACGCGAATCCAATTCTTTTGCGCGTACCTGCTCCGGCGACATGTAGGCCACCGTGCCGACCATGGTGCCAGGGCTGGTCAGGTGGGCCTCGTCCATGGTTTGCATGTTTTCGGACAGAACTTTGCTCGAGGAACTGCCGGGTACGGTAACCTTCGCCAGCCCGAAATCAAGAATCTTGGCGTGGCCGCGCTTGGTGACGAAGATGTTCGCGGCTTGATGTCCCGGTGAACAATGTTTTCGGCGTGGGCGGCATCGAGGGCATCGGCGATTTCGATAGCCAGAGAGAGCGTAGTGTCGCTCTCAAGCGGACGTCCGCCGATAGCGTGTTTGAGCGTGACGCCGTCCAGAAACTCCATGGCGATGAAGGCTTGGCCGTCGTGCTCATCGATTTCGTAAATGGTGCAGATGTTGGGGTGGTTCAGTGCTGATGCAGCCTGAGCCTCGCGCTGAAATCGCGCCAGAGCCTGCGGATCCTTGGCCACTTCATCGGGCAGGAATTTCAAGGCGACAAAGCGGTGCAGCTTGACGTCCTCGGCCTTGTAAACGACGCCCAAGCCGCCACCGCCAAGCTTTTCGACAATTCGGTAGTGGGAAATGGTTTGGCCGAGCACTCGGGGAATGCTAGTGGGTTGCGGGGTGGGAGTCAATTGGGAAGCGCGGTCCTCGCGGTCCTTTAGTTCTGTCATCTTGAGCGAAGAGTTTGCTCCGCGAAAGCGAAACAAACTTGCAGTCGAAAGATCCCCTTCCTTCCGGTGCACCGTTGGACGCGAAAGGGAGTTCTCATCGAACGGTGCGCATCGTGATGAAAACTCCTCGCATCATACAGCCTTACGCCGAGATGAAAGGGATCCTTCGACTGTGTTGTCGTTCGCTTTCGCGAACGACAACTTCGCTCAGGATGACATTTTGGGAGAGAAGTCGAATTAGTCGTCTCCTCGGGTGGAGACTTCTGGTTCCTTTAAGCTGTCCGCATTCGCGGCCGAGGGCGCCCGCGCCACGGCGATCTCCTGATCCTTATACTGCAGCTGATAAAGCTTGAAATAAATCCCGCGCTGCGCCAGCAGTTGTTGGTGCGTTCCCATTTCGCGGACCTGCCCTTTGTGCATCACGATGATCTTATCCGCGCGCTGTACCGTGGAGAGCCGGTGGGCGATGATCAGCGAGGTGCGCCCCTCAACCATGTGGCTGAGCGCGTCGCGCACGCGGAATTCGGTTTCCGTGTCCACGCTGGACGTAGCTTCGTCGAGAATCAGAATCTTCGGTTCGTGGGCCAGGGCGCGCGCGAATGAGATGAGCTGCTTCTGGCCGGTGGAAAGAGTCGAGCCGCGCTCGCGAACTTCTTCGTCGAAGCCCTTGGGCAGCGCGCGGATGAAGTCGGCAAGGTTTACATCTTCCGCAGCTTTTTCAACATCCGCATCTTGAATCCGTTTTGTGCCCAACCGAATGTTTCCGCCGATCGTCCCGCTGAACAAAAATGGATCTTGCAGCGCCACGCCGAAGCGGCCACGCAAGTCGCCGAGGTCCATATCTTTGACGTCGGCGCCGTCGATCCGGACCGCGCCTTGCTGCACATCGTAGAACCGCAGCAGCAACGAAATCAGCGTAGTCTTGCCGGCGCCGGTGTGTCCGACTATCGCTACTGTTTCGCCGGGTTCGATGGCGAAGCTTACGTCGCGGAGCACCCAATCGGGGGCAGAGTCGCTGGTCGCTGCATTGCCGCTCTCCTCTGGTGCCTCCCTGTAGGCGAACCATACATGATCGAATTCGATCCGGCCGGCTCCATCGGGGCGCTTGGTCACTTCCGGTGAAGTCACTTGCACCGGCGTGTCCAGCAGTTTGAAGATGCGCTCGCTCGCGGCCATGGCCGATTGCAGGATGTTGTACTTCTCGCTGAAATCCATGATCGGCCGGAAGAAACGTAGCGCGTACTGGATAAATGCGACCAGCACGCCTAGCGACGCCACTGTCGGAACCAGGCGGAATTCGACCAGCGTTTTCCAGTTGAAATGCACCGCAACGCTGTTCGCGCGAACGTTTTGCATCACGTCGCCGCCCCCGAACCAGATGACGCAAGCAATCGCGATCGAAGAAAGAATCTCGACCACGGGGTAATAAACCGAATATGCCATGATCGCGTCTTTGTACGCGTCCATGTGATCGCGATTGATTTCAGAGAAACGGTTGTAGGCCTTGGGCTGGCGATTGAAGAGTTGCAGCACGACCATGCCGCTGATGTGCTCCTGCAGGTACGAATTGATGCGCGCGATCGCGACTCGAATCCGGCGGTAGGAATCGCGCACCCGGTCGCGAAAAATCTTGGTCGAGTAAACGATGAATGGCAGCACAGCGAAGGTGATCAGCGCCAGCTTCCAGTTCATGCACAGCATCACGCCCAGGATGCCAAGCAGCACGAAGATATCTTCGAAGATCGATACCACGCCGGAAGTGAACATCTCATTCAAGGCATCAACATCAGTAGTGACGCGCGTCACCAATCGGCCCACCGGGTTTTTGTCGAAGAAGGCCACATGTAGGCGCTGCAGATGGCGGAAGATCTGGCGCCGGAGATCGAACATCACCTTCTGCCCGGTCCACTGCATGTAATAGGTTTGCAGGAACTCGAGCAGGAAACTGAAGATCAGCAGCCCGACATAGATCGATGCGATCTGAGCGATGCCCGTGATTGCATTGGGGCTGAGCCAATTCCAGAAGCCGGAAGATAATCCCTTCGCCGGAGCCAGATAGCGGTCGATCGCCACCTTGGTGAGATAGGGACCGAGCACATCGGCGAAAGACTTCAGCAGAATCGAGACCAGGGCAATCGCCACCTGCCACCGGTAAGGATGCAAATACTTCAGCAGCCGCGCCATCAGGCGGCTGTCATAGGCTTTCCCTAATACTTCTTCTTCCTGCGACATCCGGTTGTTGAAATCCTTATGGACGATCGTATTAAACGATCAGTATGAAACGCCGCCAGCGGCCCCACTAACAGGGTAACCCAAATAGATGCCGCGGTAGGCGGGCGGATGGAAAAGGTTTGCAGGCGGCGGATGGGATAATGGACGAACATGCCGTGCGGTGTCTACATTTCCGTTCCCTTCTGTCACACCAAGTGCAGTTATTGCAACTTCGCTTCCGGCGTTTTTTCGCGGTCGGTCTTCAGTCGCTATGTCGATCGCATTTGCGCCGACATTGAGAACGCCCCGCAGACCGTGGTGGAAATGGGTGGGCAGATGGATCGTATTGTGGATTCCATCTACCTCGGAGGAGGCACGCCGACGCTTCTCGATGCTGCGCAACTGGAACGAATCTTCGCGGCGGTGCGGCAGCAGTTCAATGTAAGCCCTGAAGCGGAAGTTACGGTCGAATGCGCTCCCGGCACGCTCTCCGATTCCGTGCTCGCCAGTCTGCTCCACTGCGGCGTGAACCGCGTAAGTCTCGGAGTGCAGTCGTTTGTGGATGAGGAAGCCGCGGCGGTAGCCCGCCTCCACAAGCGGATGACTGTGCTCGGTGACATTGCCCGGTTGCGGATCGCAGGCATTGCGAATATCAATATCGATCTCATCGCCGGCCTGCCCCACCAGACCGCCGAGAGTTGGGAGTTCTCTCTAGCGGAGACCACCGCGACCGGCGTGCCGCACGTGAGCGTCTACATGCTCGAAGTGGACGATGAATCGCGACTGGGCCGCGAATTGGTCGCGGGAGGAACGCGCTACCACGCGCATTTCGTCCCCAACGAAGAAGTGATCGCAGATTTTTACCTTGCCGCTTGTGAGCAACTCCAGGCAGCTGGAGTTTTGCAGTATGAAATTTCCAACTTCGCGCGTGAAGGTTTCGAGTCGCGGCACAACTTGAAGTATTGGACGCGCCAACCCTACTTCGGCTTTGGCGTAGACGCGCACTCCATGCTGGCAGCAGATTGGGAAGGGCACGACTTTAGTCGTGCCGGTCCTGAGCAAAAAGGGGATCGAGGCTTTAGCCGCTGCTCGGGTCAGATTGATGCGGTACGATTCGCTCAACCCGATTCGCTGGAACGATATACGAACGGAGCAGATATACAGCTGACTGAAGTCTCATGCCAAGCTGCGTTCGAAGAGAATTTCTTCCTCGGCTTGCGCCTCACACGCGGTGTCAATTTGCCAGAATTAGCCACAAGATTCGGCGAAGGCGCCGTAAAACAAGCTCACGCCGCGATTGCAGAACTAGTCGAAGCCGGCCTAATGGAGAAGCGCGGAGATTTCATTTGTCTTACGCCGCGCGGCCGATTGCTATCGAACGAAGTGTTCGAGAGATTCATCGCGGCAGATGAGGCAGTACTCTAATCCTCGTCTCTGACGTTAATTGGACAAGTTAATTGGACAACGATAACCGGACGATAAAGTTGCACAGCCGCGAGTCCCACCCATACCATCCGGTCGGTTGGACCAAAGGCCGTCATGCTCTCAATCCCCAGTATTGGCGCGGCTTCGCCGGTCTCTCGTTCCACCTGCCTGCGGTAACTTTTCCCCTGTCCGTTGCTATGTTGTAATTCTAAAGAGCGTACTTCAAAGATCGACCGCAAACGCTGGAGGAGTCTTGGATTTTCAACTGAACGACGAGCAGGAGCAACTGAAGAAAAGCGTCCGCGAGTTTGCCGAGCGCGAGATCGCGCCCCATGTCATGAAGTGGGACGAGGCGTGCGAATTTCCGCTGGCCATCGTCAAGGAGCTCGGCAAGCTTGGATTATTGGGAACGGTTTTTCCCGCTGAATATGCTGGCGCTGGCATGGGCTATGTGGAATACGTGCTCGCCATCGAGGAATTGTCGCGCGTGGATGGCTCGGTGGGCATTATCGTCGCCGCGCATACGTCGCTTTGTTCCAACCATATTTTCCTCGCCGGCAATGAAGCGCAGAAAAAGAAATACGTCAGCAAACTCGCTACGGGAGAATTTATCGGCGCTTGGGGATTGACCGAGCCCTCTTCGGGATCGGACGCAGGCAGCGCCCGCATGACCGCCAAGCGCCGCGGAAATAATTGGGTTCTCAACGGGACGAAAACTTTCTGCACCAACGGTCACTATGCTGACGCAATTGTGGTAATTGCCGTCACCGACCGCGCCGCCAATACCCACGGGCTATCCGCATTCATCGTCGAGAAGGATACGAAGGGATTTCGTCCCGGCAAAAAAGAGAACAAGCTGGGCTTACGCGCTAGCGATACGGCGGAGATGATTTTTGAAGATTGTGTGATTCCTGCGGAGAACTTGTTGGGCAAGGAAGGCGACGGCTTCATCGACGCCATGCGCGTGCTCGACGGCGGCCGTATTTCGATTGCCGCTCTGTCGCTAGGCATGGCGCAGGGCGCGTACGAAGCCGCACTGAACTATTCTAAAGAGCGCAAGCAATTCGGCAAAGCGATCGGCGAATTTCAGGCAATCCAGTGGAAGCTGGCTGACATGGCCACCGAGATCGACGCAGCCCGCCTTCTCACCATGCGAGCGGCCTCCATGAAAGATGCCGGCATGAAGACCACGCTGGAGTCGTCCATGGCGAAGCTTTATGCCAGCGAAGTTGCCGTGAGGTGCGCCAATGAAGGCGTGCAGATCCACGGCGGCTACGGCTTCATTAAGGATTATCCCGCCGAGAAGTACTATCGCGATGTGAAGCTATGCACGATTGGCGAGGGCACCAGCGAAATTCAGCGTCTGGTGATCGCGCGGCAGTTGCTGAAGGACTGAACTTCATTTTCACTGCGTACCGTGGTTGTTCATGCTGGTGGTGGCCATCGTGTACGGAAACAAAGCTGGGTGCGGCGAATGGAGCGCATATCCTCTGCTCGGCCCTCTCTCCCGCAGAATTCTGAAGATCGGACCAGGAGGAGAATCATTGCCATAGCCCTTCCTCGGGTTTTAGTTTGTCCCTCTCTGCTTTACACTGACAGTCTGAACCAACCCATCCAGACTTGGATCGACCAGCTCCGCTCCGGCGATATTCGTACGCTGGCTCGCGCCATTTCGACCATCGAGAATCGCGCGCCCGGTTGGTCCGAGTTGCTGAAGGCTTTGTTCCCGCACAGCGGGAAGGCGTGTGTGCTCGGGCTGACGGGTCCACCGGGGGCAGGGAAGAGCACTCTGGTCGATCAACTGGCCCGCTTCTATCGCAAAGACAATCAGACGGTAGGAATCGTCGCGGTGGATCCGACCAGTCCCTACACGGGCGGGGCGATTCTGGGCGACCGTATCCGCATGCAGGAGCATTTCTCCGATCCTGGAATTTATATTCGCAGCATGGCGACGCGCGGCTCGCTGGGCGGCCTGGCGCGCACAACGGCCGATGTGACCACGGTGCTCGACGCTTCTGGCCGCGATCTCATCATGATCGAGACCGTCGGCGTGGGGCAGGATGAAGTGGACATCGTGCGGCTGGCGAACGTCACGATTTTGATTTTAGTTCCGGGCATGGGCGACGATGTGCAGACGATCAAGGCCGGTATCATGGAGATTGCCGATATCTTCGTCATCAACAAGAGCGACCGTGACGGTGCCGAGAACGTGGAGCGCGAAATTCGTACATTGCAGTCGCTGGCCATGCGCCACGACGGCTGGACGCCGCCGATCGTAAAGACCATCGCTAGCCAGGGAGTCGGAATCGAGGAATTAGCTGCGGCAGTCGCGGACTACGAGACATATCTGCGGGATAAAAATCTTGCCCTCAACAAGAGCGTCGAAAACTGGCAGGAGCGCCTTGTCGAGATGCTGCGCGACGCCATGCTGGAGAAAGCTCGGGCGCAATTCAGTGACGGCAAACTGGAGCAATTGGCGGTCGAGGTAGCCGAACACAAGCGTGACCCCTACACTCTGGTGGAGGAGATCGCTGCACGAGTTCGAAATACGTAGGCCCGGACGCCTTCGTCCGGGCGCGAAGCGCAAGCAGGGTTATTGTACAAACCGGCGGACGAAGCGTCCGCCGCTACTTGAACAGGGATAACTGAAATGACTCAAATCGATCATCTCGGAATCGCGGTGAAGTCGCTGGCGGCGGCGAAGTCGATCTACGAAAAACTCGGCCTGAGCGTTTCTCCTGAAGAAACCGTGGAGCACGAGCAAGTGCGGCTGGTAATGGTTCCGGTGGGCGAGAGCCGATTGGAACTTTTAGAGGCAACCTCGGCAGATTCGGCGATCGCAAAGTTTATCGCCAAGCGTGGCGAAGGCTTGCATCATGTGTGTCTACGCGTTCCAGATTTGTCCGCTGCCGTCGAGCGGCTGAAGCAAGACGGCGTGTGCCTGGTCTCGGAGGAAATAAAGACAGGCGCGGGCGGGCACAGATATGTTTTCGTGCACCCCTCGAGCGCAGCGGGTGTGCTGTTGGAGTTGGTGGAGGGGTAGCTTTTCTTCATGCTTCTTCTCGCCATCGACACTTCCGGCAAGCCTGGCAGCATCGCGCTGGCCCGCGCAGAGGAGCGGTTCGCGAATAGCGACGGTGTAGCGTTGATTGAGACTGTGCCCCTCTCTGGCGGCGCTTTTTCCGCGCAACTGGTTCCGCAGATTGCCGCGCTACTCTCCAGCCATGGATTTACCAGGCACGACATCGGCGCTTTTGCCGTGGTTTCGGGGCCGGGATCGTTCACCGGACTGCGCATCGGTTTGGCCGCGGTCAAGGCTCTGGCCGAGGCTCTAGGCAAGCCGATCGCGGCCGTATCGTTGCTGGAAGTGTGTGTGTTCGCCAGCGGCGCGAAAGGCAGGATCATGTCGGCGCTGGATGCAGGCCGCAGCGATGTCTACGTAGGAGAATACGAAGTCCCGGCTAAAGCAGGCCAGCTTCCACGGGAGCGCATTTTGACTCGAAGTGAATTTCTTGATCAAGCGAGTGCGTGGTCGGTGGTGACTCCGGATGCTGCTCTCTCCGCAGCGGCCAGCGAAGCCGGACTGAAAGTGTCAACGTTACCGCCAATCTCCGCGGCTGCAATTGCCCATTTGGGATGGCGAAAGATTGAATCCGGCGAAACCGTAACGGCCGACCAGTTAGAGGCAAATTATATTCGTCGCACTGACGCCGAAATGCTGGAAAGAATTGGTTCCTAGCGTGCGCTTTCGATTTGCACACGCGGGCGATCTCGACGCCATGATGGTTCTCGAGCAGCAGAGCGAAACTGCTGCCCATTGGTCCCGGGCGCAATATGAGGCCATGTTATCCAAGGGTGACCCGCAGGCACCTGAACGCTCCGCATGGGTGGCGGAAGTCCCCGGCGAGCCGCCTGGAATTCTTGGATGCCTGATAGCGCACAAGATTGACGCGGAATGGGAGTTGGAAAACATCGTCGTCTCGGGTTCGGCACGACGACGCGGCATAGGTACTCGGCTGTTGGATGCGTTCATTGAGCATGTTCGCGCGGAAGATGGCAGCGCCATATTTCTCGAGGTCCGCGAGTCCAACCAGCCAGCTCGCTCCTTATATCGAAAGGCCAGTTTCGAAGAAATCGGGGTGCGCCAAGGCTACTACAGCGCTCCGCGAGAGAACGCGGTAGCCTACCGGCGGCTCATTTCCTAGGGTTTCTCACAACGAGACTGCACCAGAAATATGCATTGAACCAGTTTTGGGGCTGTGTTAGCGTTACCGAAGAATCCCCTATTGGAGGTCCGCCTGGATGCTGACTTCGAACGACGCTCTCCTGACCAACCACGATGAATTTCGCAAGCTGGCCCAGGAGCATATGCAATATTCCACCCGTCTTGATTCACTCACCCAAAAGCGCTACCTCAGCGAAGATGAGAAGCTGGAAGAAGTCCGGCTCAAGAAGTTGAAGCTGCGTCTCAAAGATCAGATGCAATCAATTGAGCGGCAGTATCGGCAACAGTACGGCACGCACGTAGCCTAATCTCTGGCCATTGAAAAGCCGGCCGCTGCCGGGTAGGGATTTCTGTATCTGCCAAGAGGCGCTGACCAGTGCCTTTCTTTATTTGTACTTACGCCTAAACCATTGTCGCCTGCCCCTGCTCTATAATTAATTACTCTCCATGGTTCGTGACGGTTACTACTACGCGCTGGGCTTGATTGTGGCAGCGACGCTGGTTGGCTGGTTCGCAGGGCCAGCCTGGGCCATGGTCCCGCTGTTGCTTGCGCTCTTTTTCCTGTGGTTTTTTCGCGATCCTGAGCGCTCGATTCCGGATGCCGCGGATGCTGTGGTTTCGCCCGCGGACGGGAAGATCACGGACGTTTCATGGGTAACGGTGGGCGGTGAAAAACAGCTCCGCATCAGCATCTTTCTGAGTGTTTTTGACGTTCATGTGAACCGTTCGCCGATCGCTGGCTTTGTCCGCGAGGTTCGTTATCAGCGCGGAAAATTTCTGAACGCGATGAATGAAGCTTCGGCCGAAGAGAACGAGCAGAATATTGTCCGCGTAGAAGGCGACGGACAGGTTGTCGTTTTCAAGCAAATCGCCGGATTGCTGGCCCGGCGCATCATCTTTCATCCGAAAGTAGGCGATCGTCTCGAGCGCGGTCAGCGCGTGGGATTGATCAAGTTCGGCTCGCGCACTGACGTATTGCTGAACTCTGCTGCGAAGGTGCGGGCTAAGGTCGGCGACCGGGTTCGTGGCGGCGCAAGCGTGCTGGCTCATCTCCCACCGAAAAACGAACTGGCAACGCAAGGTCGACAATCGGCCACGGAAGGGGTGCGATAAATGGACAACATCCAACCCCCTGAACCGAGGCGGCCACGCCGCATGAGCAAGGGCATGTACATTCTCCCGTCGCTGTTTACCACCGGGAATATGGCCGCCGGCTTCTACGCCATCCTCGAAGTTGTCCACGCCAGCGCCGCGAACTTCTGGCATTTGGATAATGCCGCTAAGGCGATCGGCTTTGCCGTTTTATTCGACGGCCTCGACGGACGCGTGGCACGGATGACCGGAACCAGCAGCGACTTCGGCAAGGAATTCGATTCGCTGGCCGATGTGATTACGTTTGGCGTGGCTCCGGCGATGCTGGCCTGGACGTGGGGATTTCATCTGATGCAACCCGTCGCACTCACGGATACCAATATCAAGCTGACGCAACTGGGCGCCATTGCAAGCTTTTTGTTTCTGATGGCGGGAGCCAGCCGTTTGGCCAGGTTCAATATCACATCGAACCCTCAACCTTCGAATCCTGGCCGCCCGGGGAAAAAGTATTTTGTCGGCATGCCCATCCCGGCGGGTGCCGGGGTGATTGCCGCGGTCGTTCATTTTCAGGGAGGGCTTCCACTCGATTCCTGGTACACGGCGATTACCTGGCTGGCCATGGTTGCTGCTGTGGGCTATCTGATGGTGAGTACCTGGCGATTCTATAGCTTCAAGGACATCGATTTTTCCTCTCGCCGTCCCTTCCGGTTGATCATCCTGTTTGGCGCGCTCTTCGCCGGCGTCTGGTTTTTCTCCAAGCCGGTGCTGTTCGGGGTCGCATTGCTCTATACGTTCTCTGGGGTATTCTGGCGGCTGCAGTGGATATTTCGACGCCGAGGTCAACGTCCGCCGCCACCTTACAAAGAGGCTTCGCAAACTTCATGAGTAGTCCGTCCAAAATCGCGTCACCGTCCGCATCCTCCTCCGCCCGCGGACAGCTTTACCGTGCGGCCATCGTGGGCGCCGCCACGCTTAAAGGCAAGGAAGTTGCTGAGATGCTCAACGAGCGCAACTTTCCCGCGGTCGATGTGCGCCTTCTCGACGATGACGAATCCATCGGACAGCTGGAGGCGATGGGGGATGAGATGAACTTCATCCAGAGCGTACGCACCGAGCAGTTCGCCAAGATGGATTTCACTTTCTTTGCCGCCGACGCCGAAACCACGCGCCAGAACTGGAAGCGCGCCCGCGATGCCGGCAGCGCCATCGTTGATCTTTCCGGCGCCCTGGAAGAGGAAGCCGGCGCCACGGTCCGCTCGCTTTGGGTGGAGCGCGAGCGCGGACAGGTATGGCAGCCGGACCTTCAGCCTGCACCATGTGTTGTCGCCCATCCGGCAGCGATTGCTCTCGCCTTGCTCCTCCTGCGCGTGCGCAAGGCTGGTGCGATTCGCAGCGCTGTGGCGACGGTTTTCGAGCCTGCGTCCGAACAGGGGCAGAAGGGCATGGACGAATTACACCAGCAGACGGTAAATCTTTTGTCTTTCCAGACCTTGCCCAAGGATGTGTTCGACACGCAAGTTGCATATAACCTGGTTGCGGGCTATGGCCGGAATTCGAAATTATCGCTGGAGTCGCTGGAAGAGCGCGTTCGCCGCCATTATCAAAAGCTTGTGGCAGCGGACGCGCCTCAGCCCGCGCTGATGGTTATTCAGCCTCCAGTTTTTCACGGGCATGCCCTCGCGATCTTCCTGAAGTTCGATCAGCCAGTCGATCAGGAGCGGTTGTCGCAGGCTCTTTCCGGCGATCATGTAGCACTGGCGGGAGCAGAAGAAGATTCGCAGCCGAGCAACGTGAATGCCGCCGGTCAGCCGAATATCCTGGTCTCGTTAAAGGTCGAATCAACCAAGACCGAATCTTCGCGCCCCAATGGAATCTGGCTCTGGGTGGCACTCGACAACCTTCGGGTAGCGGCCATCACCGCGGTCGAGTGTGCAGAAAGCATGATCGCGACCCGCCCGGTGGGAAAAATCCAATGAAGCCACGGTGGCACGCCTCTTGGCTTGCGTTACTGGTGTGCGCCACCGGCTGCGGGTACCACACCGCTGGCCATTCGGCGCAGCTTCCGGAAAAGGTTAAAACCATTGCCGTCCCCGCGTTTGTCAACCTGACTACGACATATCGGATCGAACAGATGCTTACCGCGTCAGTGGTGCACGAATTTACCACCCGCACGCACTATCACATTCTGAACGACGCGGGTGAAGCCGCCGACGCCACACTGCGCGGCACCGTGCTGTCAACTTCTTCGACTCCGCTCACCTACAACTCCGCAACCGGACAAGCGGCCAGCGTTCTGGTGGTGGTAAGCATGAAAGTTTCGCTCACAGACCGGCAGGGCAAGGTGCTCTATCAGAATCCTGCATATTTATTTCGCGAGCAGTATGAGGTCTCGCAGGATCTGGCCAGCTTTTTCGAGGAAGACTCACCGGCGTACCGCAGGCTCTCGCAGGATTTCGCGCGAACCCTGGTCTCTAACATTCTGGAGGGCTTCTAGATGCTAGAGTTTGTGGCGAAAGGTTTTTTTAGGATGATTTTTCCCGGGATGGAGGAGTTCTGATGCGGGCATTCGCCCAGGCCGAGCGGTTTGTCAGCGAACTTGAATCGCGCAAGCTGCGTCCGGCCTACGTGTTTGTCGGGGACGAAGCTTTCTTCCGCAAGCGTTTTAGAGATGCCATCCTGGAACATCTGGTCCCAACCGATCCGCGCGACTTCAGTCTGTTCGAGTTCGACCTCGCGGAAAACGATCTTGCGGAAGTGCTCGACCGCGCTCGTACGCCCTCGCTGATGGCGCCATTCCAGGTATTTTTCGTGCGCGGTGTGAAGAATCTTTTTGGCCGCGGCTCCAATGAGGACAAGCTCGCTGCCATCGAAGGCTATTGCAAGAATCCCAACCCGGATGCGCTCATCGTCTTCGTTGCCGACCACATCAGCATTCCCGCCGATGTCCGCCGCATGGAGATGCAGGACAAAGAGCGCTACCAGCGCATCCGCGAAACTATGGGCCAATATTGCGGCATCGTCGAACTGGCGCGCGTGGAGGAAGGCGAAGCCGTGCGCTGGATTTCCGAGTACTGCGCCAGTCGCCCTGCCCCGGTAAAGATAGAACCCGATGGCGCCCGCGAACTGGTCGATGCCCTCGGCGGTGACATGATGATGATCTCCAACGAACTGGAAAAGCTGATGCTCTACGTCGGCGCGCGGAATCGCATTACCCTGGGTGATGTGGAAACCATGGTTCTGGCCGCCAGGCAACGGTCGCTGTATGAGTTGACCGACGCCATCTCCTCCAAAGACCGCGTGCGCGCGCTGGAAGTGCTGGATGCAATGCTGTCGTCGGGCGACGGCGATGAAGCTGCCATCGGACAGATCTACATGTTGGCCAAAACTTTCCGCCAGATGCTGGTGATTCTCGAACGCAACGTGCGCGACCAGCGCATGCTCTGGGCCGCATTATGGCAGGGCTTCCGCGTGCCGCCATTTGCTGCCGATGACATCATCAAGCAAGCTCGGCGCTACAAATCCCGCCGCGATTTGACGCGAGCCATTCGTCTCGTGGCGAAGGCCGATCTCGCGCTGCGTTCTAATCCTGTGAGCAAGCGGATGGTCCTGGAACGTCTGGTGATGGATCTCACGACCGAACTGAAGCCGGAAGTGCCGGGATGGATGCAGGAACAATTGCCGGTGTGAAGGGTAACTGACAGCTTCTAGATTCCGATCTTTCCAGTGGGCCGCCTGGGCCATGAGCGATGGCCAGGACTTGTACGAAACCTTATCTCTCCCGATAGATAATTGCGAATGGAAAACGCTGCAGGACGAATCTCTGTGTTCCGTGAGGTCCGCTGGGCCAGCGTCCCGGTGACGCGATTATCAAGTCTATGGCTCTGCCCAACTCGCCGACAAAATTGAGCGCCGCGGTTTTGTTCCGTTCCTGGTATCAGATTACGGCGGATTTAAGTTCTTGAAGTGCGGAGGGATGAATGTTAAGTGGCTTAACGCCCACTCATGATAACTGAGATTTGCCGCCGCACCTCTGCCCACGAAACGGGTTTCACTTTTCCCGAATCCAGTTCTTGGATTCGGTGAGCGATCTCTTTGTTCCATTCCTCCTCGGCAGAGGAATCCACGACGTCATCAAGGCTTTCTAGAAGGGAACCAGTCAGCGCAGCGCGTGCCTCTGGAGGAAGTGCGAGGGCCTTTTTCAGCAAGTTGGAGACTTCCTGACCATGCTGGGGTTTTACCTCCGCCCACGAAGCTACTTCATCGCACTAAGCCGCTTACCCAGCCGCGATTTATACCGTGCCGCCGTATTGCTGTGCAGCGTGCCCTTCTGGATTGCCTTGTCGAGCGCCGATACCGTCGCTCGGTAGGTCTGCTCGGCGGCTTGCTTGTCGCCTTTTTCGATGGTCTCGCGCAGGCCGCGCAACGCGGTGCGTAGGCGGGAGGCATTGGCCCGATTGGTGGCGGTGCGCTTCGTGGTCTGACGGGCGCGCTTAAGCGCCGAATGATGATTAGCCATGTTTGCTTGGTTACCTTTGTGCTTGTAGAGAGATATTCGGGTACTTCCGAATACGTTATTGTACGGGAGTAACTGCAAGAGGGTCAAACAGATATGGCCGACGTACTGGAACGCCTGAAGGTCCTCATAAATTCCTCGACTCCCATCGTTGTAATGGAGACGACCGAGGAGGTGCGCGCTGTGCGCTTGGTTCGCACTGCCTGCTCCGTGCTCGGCCTCGCCGTGTTTGAATGGAGCGTCGCGAGCGGATTAATACGCTGCGGAGGCGGCATCGGCGAGTTCGTTCCGGAGGGGATCGATCTCTCCAGCTCTTATCCAACGAGTCACTCTGGCTTGGAGTCTACCGAGCAGAATGCCAAAGCCCTATACAACAGCCGAGAACCCGCGCAGATGCTTGGCAACCTGGAAGGTATTTCCATCGAGGCAACATTCATCCTCAAAGACCTACACCGTCACATGGATGATCCGGTCGTGGTGAGGCGCTTGCGTGACGTAGGGCAAAAGTTCTCCGCCAATCGCCGAACCGTCATCCTGACTGCGCCGAAGATCGAGATTCCGGCGGAACTCGGCGGTCTGGTTGAGTTCCTCAATCTTCCCCTGCCTGACCGGCAGCGCTTGCGGCAAATCATCGACGAGACCCTGGTAAGAATTTCAAAAATACGCACACTGCAAAGGAAGCTCGACTCCAAGGGCATGGATGCCATGGCCGACAACCTGCGCGGCTTGACTGAGGAAGAGGCCGAACGCGCCGTCTCGCAAGCGCTGGTTACGCGCTATGCGCTATCCCAGGAGGTTGTGACCGATGTCCTTGAAGCAAAGAAAACTTTGCTCAAACGCTCAGAAATGGTGGAGTTTGTAGAAGTCGGCGATACCCTGGCGGACATTGGAGGATTGGAAAACCTGAAACAGTGGCTCGGGTTGCGGCGCGGTGCGTGGGAGGATTCGGCGCGCGAGTTCGGCCTGGAGCCGCCCCACGGGGTCATCATTCTTGGCGTGCAGGGATGCGGCAAGTCGCTGTGTGCGCGTGCCATTGCCGGACAATGGAAGTTGCCGCTGGTTAAGTTCGACACTTCGGCAGTCTACGACAAATACATCGGCGAAACCGAAAAACGGATTCGCAAGGTCTTTCAGGTAGCGGAGGGCCTTGCCCCGTGCGTCCTATGGATCGATGAGTTAGAGAAGGTATTTGCCGGCAGCGGTCCAGATTCAGCCTCCGCCGACGCGGGGGTCTCCTCGCGTTTACTGGCCGCGTTTCTCTCATGGATGCAGGATCGCAAAGCTCCCGTATTCGTCGCCGCGACGTGCAACAACGTGACTGCGATGCCACCAGAGTTGATCCGGAAGGGTCGCTTCGATGAATTGTTCTTTGTCGATCTGCCGACCCAGGCGGAGCGAAAACAAATTTTTTCTATCCAGTTGGCAAAACGGAAGCGCAATCCAGCAGAGTTCGATCTCGAACGCATTGCCGGGGCAGCCCGAGGATATTCTGGCGCGGAGATCGACGCTGCCCTGCAGGGAGCCCTGTACGCGGCATACTCTCAGAAAGGGATGCTTACCACTCAGCCTGTGGTAGATGCGCTAGCCCAGACCGTGCCACTTTCGACGACGCGAGCAGAAGAAATTGAGGCCTTACGTGAGTGGGCGAGTAAGCGGGCTGTGCCGGCGTCGGCGACGGCTACCGAAGCCAAAAGCAATAGCCTCGGTCACCATTGACTCTCACCCCGGCGCGGGGTACGCTTTATGCAATGGTAGTAACTTGCCCTCTGGGCATGATCATCCCGTCTGGTCCCGTCTTTGAGCATAATCCTGTTTTGTCTGCAAAATGGTTGATTCATGGTATTTCCTGGAGTCTGGCCCTAACCCATCCTGTCCTTATGATCTCCGAAAAAACGATTCCTCAAAGAGTCTGAATGAAGAAAAGCATCGGGATTAGTCCCAACATCGAGACTTTATTCGGCACCCGCGATGAGAACGTGCGTGTGCTGGAAGACGGCCTGAACGTCGCCATTGACCTGCGCTCGAACGCCATTGAACTGGAAGGTTCGGCGCGCGACATCGCCCGCGCTGAGCAGGTATTTGCTGATTACGAGAGCTTGCACCGCTCCGGATACAGCTTCAACAATGGCGACCTCAACAGTATGTTGCGTGTGCTGGTCGCGGACCCTACGGCGACACTGCGTGGACTGGCCGACGCCGGCCGGCAACGCTCGCTAGGTCGGCGCATGGTGCAGCCCAAGAGCGTGAACCAGCGCCGCTATGTTGAAGCGATCGAGAAGCACGACATGGTTTTTGGCATTGGCCCTGCGGGCACCGGCAAGACTTATCTTGCGGTGGCCATGGCAATTTCTGCGTTGCTGGCCAAGCGGGTGAATCGAATCATCCTGGCGCGTCCTGCAGTCGAAGCCGGCGAGCGCCTGGGATTTTTGCCGGGCACGTTGCAGGACAAGATCGATCCCTACCTGCGTCCGCTGTACGACGCGCTCTACGACATGCTCGATCCGGAAAAGGTAGACCGTTATTTGGAAAAAAATGTCATCGAGATTGCCCCGATCGCTTTCATGCGCGGGCGCACGCTAAACGATTCGTTCGTGATTCTCGATGAAGCGCAAAACACAACTTCCGAACAGATGAAGATGTTCGTCACCCGTCTCGGATTTAACTCCAAAGCGGTGATTACCGGAGACGTCACGCAGATCGACCTGCCCAATGCGCGTCGCAGCGGGCTGCTCGAAGCAATTGACATATTGCAGCGAGTCGAAGGCCTGACCTTCGTTCACTTCGACGAAGCCGACGTAGTGCGTCATCACCTGGTGCAGCGCATCATTCGGGCCTACGACGAGCACAGGACTCATATCGCCGAGCAGCAACAGATGCTCTTACTGTCCGGCGGAAAAAATGCCGAAGCCGCGGGCTCCGGGTTGGAGAAGCAGCAAGGCTAAGCATAACGAGGCGAAACATTCGGAGACGAATCTGAACCGCAGGCCCCGCGAAGCCGCGGGAGAATAGTATGCGCGCAGGGGAACGTTGGTTATCTTTCGAAAAAGAGTCACGGGGCTGAGCCCGTCAACCCTTGAGCGTTTTGTCTTCCGGGTCAGGCGAGCGGTCCACTTGGGAGACCCGGTGAATGTGCTGGTTACGAGCGGCCAGGAGTTACGCTCTCTGAATCAGCGATTCCGGGGAAAAGACAAGATCACCGATGTATTGTCGTTCCCCGCTCCGCATGTGGAATGGCGTCAAGCGAAACCGCTTGCCGGGGAGGTCGCCATCTCAGCCGATGTTGCTCGGGAGAATGCCAGTCGGCTGGGCCACTCCGTGGCGGAAGAAATTAAAGTTTTGGTGCTGCACGGGATTCTCCATCTGGCGGGCTTCGATCACGAGCAGGACAATGGCGAGATGGCGCACGCGGAAACACGATTGCGACGGCAGTTGAAGTTGGCGGTCGGGCTGATCGAGAGAACGACCGAGAGAACGCTCGAAAGATCGCCAGCGGACGCAGGCCAGTCTTCAAATCGCAAGTCACTGCTCGCTCGCCCTTCCCGCGCCAACCGGAGAAGCTCATGAACTGGGCCGTGGCACTCGCGTTGGTCCCTCTACTCGGATTGCTGGCGCTGGCCTCCTACGTGGACCGCGTCTACCATGAGATCGGCAAATTTCTCTCGCGGGAATTTCAGGACAACATTGACGTCTTCGAGCAGACGGTCGAACCCGTCCTCGGCGTGAGCCGCGCTCGTGCATCCCTCTCCATGGCCGTGCTCAAGCAGTTAACCACTGCAACCATTGCCTTGCTGGTGGGCTTCGCGCTGTTTGGAGATCAATTCTGGAACGTATACGAAATTCTGCAGGCGGCAATCAGCCTGGTTGTGATCATCATCGTGTTCAACCAGTTTCTGCCGTTTGTTTTTTTCTCGCGCACCAACGGCTCCTGGCTTATCCGCTGGACGTGGCTGGTCCGAATCCTGATCTACGTCGTATTGCCGGTGACCATCGTGCTCGGATTCTTGCAATCGGTGGCCTCGCTCACCCGCGAGAATACTCGCGAAGAGCCGGAGAGCGCCGCCGAGGCGGTCGATGCGCTGATCGAAGCCGGGCAGGAGGAGGGCATTATCCAGGAAGGAGACCGCGACTTGATCCAATCGGTGGTCGAGTTCAGCGGCAAAACGGTGCGCGAAGCCATGCAGCCGCGCCCAGTAATGTTTGCGGTGACGACGGATACCACCGTCGAACGCTTTATCGACATGCTGCGCGTGAAGCACTATTCGCGCGTGCCGGTGTATGCGGAGAGCATTCACAACATCCGAGGCATTGTTTACGCGCAGGACGTTCTACAGGTGCCGGACAGCGAAGCCTCTAGCCGTACCGTCGAATCGCTGATGCGCCGGGACGTATACTTCGTCCCGGAAAGCAAACTCGGCAGTGATCTTCTGCGCGAGATGCAGAGGAACAATATTCGCATGGCAATTGTGGTCGATGAATATGGCGGCGTGGCCGGACTGGTCACGATTGAAGATCTGGTGGAAGAGATTGTCGGCGAGATTCGTGACGAACACGAAAAGCCGGAAATCGTCAGGGAAAATCCGACGTCGTTCATCGTCTCCGGAGGCATGGATGTCGACCGCATCGCCGAACTCTTCGGGACGAAGCCCGAAGGACGGGAATCCGCCACCGTGGCGGGCTTGGTCAGCGAGTTGGCCGGGCACATTCCACAGAAGGGTGAAACCGTGGATGAAGATGGATTGCGCTTCGAAGTTCTGGAGTCAACCAATCGCAAAGTGGAGCGCGTACGTATTACCACGGTACAGCCGCGGCAGTTGAAGCTGATATAGTCGGGATGCAGGTCTTCGGATTATGAAGCCCGCGCTTTATGCCTTTCCGCTCCGGTTTTGTTTGCATTCTCGGTCGCCCGAACGCTGGCAAGTCCACTCTGCTGAACGCGCTCGTCGGCGAAAAACTTGCCATCATCTCGCCCAAGCCACAAACCACGCGCAATCGAATTCAGGGCATCGTCAATATATCGAGGAGCAAAGGCCAGGCCGGTGCTCAGATCGTATTAATCGACACCCCCGGCGTGCATAAGCCAGACAGTTCCCTGGGCCGCAAAATGATGGTCGAGGTGCGCGAGGCACTGGAAGGCTGCGATGTCGTTCTCCTCATCATGGATGCGGCGCGCAAACTCGACCAGCGCGACGAATTTGCCATTCAGATGTTGAAGCATTCGTCGACCAACGTCTGCCTGATCCTGAACAAAGTCGACCTGTTGCGCGGAGGTAAAGGCAAGCTGTTGCCTTTGATCGAGGAGTACAAGAAGCTTCATCCGTTTCATGAGATCATTCCAATTTCCGCGTTAAAGCGCGACGGCCTCGAGATATTGCTGAAGCAGGTTACGGCCGCGTTGCCTGCTGGGCCAGCCTTATTCCCGGAAGACCAGGTTACCGATCAGCCGGCACGATTCATGGCCGGAGAAATTGTTCGCGAACGCGTGCTGCTCGAGACTGAGGAAGAACTCCCCTACGCAACCACCGTCATTGTTGAGAATTTCGAGGAAGGCGCGAAGTTAACGCGCATTTCCGCAACCATCTACTGCGAACGCGAAGGACAGAAAGGCATTCTGATCGGCAAGAAGGGACAGATGCTGAAACGAATCGGCACCTCAGCGCGCATGCAGATCGAGCGGATGCTGGGCACGAAAGTTTTTCTCGAACTCTACGTCAAGGTGCAGCCCAACTGGCGGGAATCTCGAGGTTTTGTGGAAGAGCTCGACTGGCGAAGGCAGTTACAGCATCTCACCGGCGGGCGAGTCGAATTACCGAAGGCTGCCGGGGTAACAAAACACGGAGTGACAAAACACAGCCGCCCTGCTTGACCGAACTTTACATTTAGCCAGGTTTCTTTGAGACCTTATACGGCGCGGTAAGTTGTGGTCGAGAGAATTGACAGATAGAATCATTCTGCGTCTGAAGCGAAGTAACGCAGGACTTGGAATAGTAAAAGGCGATTCAACGAGCCCACGAGATGCCATCCGCGGATTCTCCCGAGCCACCTCTTCCCGAGAAAAATTTCGATCCCGATCAATTGAGTTTGTTCTTGCGGGTAACGCTCTCTGCCGACCGCAAGGCCGTGGATCCGGTGGTGCAGGAAGTAATGGCAGTCGTCCGTCAGATGAAGGGCGTGGACGGCAAGGAAGATGCCATCGAATTATCCTTGCAAGAGGCGCTCGCCAACGCCGTGATTCACGGCGCCAAAGAAGATCCCACAAAAGTCGTGGAGTGCCTGGTCAGCAGCGACGAAGAGCGCGGAATTCTGATCGTGGTGCGCGATCCCGGCGATGGATTTTCTCCGGATGCGATCCCGGGTTGCACGGTGGGAGAGAACCTTTATTCCAATCATGGACGTGGGATCTTCCTGATCAACCAACTCATGGATAAAGTGGAGTTCAGAAAGAACGGCACCGAAATCCACATGGTGAAGCGTTAGCCGCAAATCCGCGCGGCAATCTACTCATTCACTACAATCCCCAGGGTTTTCATTTTGCGGTACAAATGGCTCCGCTCCAGGCCCAGCGCCTCAGCCGCGCGAGTGACGTTCCCGTGGTTCTCGTCGAGCTTCTTCAGGATGAAATCCCTTTCGTAAGCGTCCCGCGCCTGATGCAAGGTGGAAAATTCGCTGCGGGCCGCGCGTCGATGTCCGTCGCGGTAAACCAGCGGAGGTAGATGCTTGCGATCCAGTCGTGTGGTCATGGGATTCATGATCACAATGCGCTCGATCACGTTGCGCAGTTCGCGCACGTTGCCCGGCCAGGAATAGCGCATCAGTCCCTCGATGGCGTCGTCCGTGATTTCGCGAGTACGTCTCCCATAGGTTGCGGCCAGGTCTTTCAAAAAGTGTCGCGCCAGCAGGGGAATATCTTCCTTTCGGTCGCGCAGCGGAGGCACGAAGAAGGGAATTACATTCAGACGGTAAAACAAATCCTCGCGAAAATTTCCAATCGAGATTTCCTCTTCCAGATCTTTGTTCGTCGAGGCGATGATGCGCGCATCCACCGTAATGGTTTCGTCGCTGCCGAGCGGTGCAACCCGCTGTTCATCGAGCGTGCGCAGTACCTTGGATTGCGTTTTCAAACTCATGTCGCCCACTTCATCGAGAAACAGCGTCCCCCCATTTGCCTTTTGAAACTTGCCGTCTTTGTCGACGGCTGCTCCGGGGAACGATCCTTTGTAGTGGCCGAAGAGTTCGCTCTCAATAAGATCCTCGGGAATCGCCGCACAGTTGACCTCGACAAAAGTTTCATCCTTACGCAAGCTCTGGGCATGAATCGCGTGTGCGACCAGTTCTTTACCCGTGCCCGACTCGCCGTAGATGAGAACGCGGCCGTTCGTGGGCGCCATCAAGCCGATCTGTTGGCGCAGCGCTTTCATGGGAATACTGTCGCCAACGATCACGCTCTTGGCATGCAGCTGTTTTTTTAAATCGACGTTCTCGTGCCTCAGTTTTTTCGATTCGATTGCGTTCTTAACCAGAATCAGGGTCTTGTCGATGGAAAGAGGTTTTTCCAGGAAGTCATAAGCCCCGAGCTTGGTGGCGCGCACGGCTGTTTCAATCGTGCCGTGTCCGGATATCATGATCACTTCTGGCGAGTTATCCAGGTCGCGGATTTTTTCGAGAGTCTCCAAGCCATCGATGCCGGGCAGCCAGATATCGAGCAGCACCACTTCATAGTTGTGCTCGCGACGTAAGAGCTTGAGGCATTCTTCGCCACTCCCCACGGAAGCGGTTTCATAGCCTTCGTCCGCCAGCACTCCTTGCAGCGATTCGCAAATCCCGGATTCGTCGTCCACCACGAGAATTTTATGCATGCTGGGCTGTCGGCGTGGCGATTGCGGGTTCGGGAACGACAGGCAATTCAATGATGAAACGGGCGCCTACAGGCTGGTTCTCTTCGACGCGGATCGACCCATGATGCTCTTCGATGACGCGACTCACGATCGCCAGCCCCAATCCCGTTCCTCTTTTTCGGGTGGAGAAATAAGGAAGGAATAATCTCTCCTTAAGCTCCCGCGTCACGCCATGACCCGTGTCGGCCACGGTGATCTCGACCGCATCACGACTGACGACCAGCGAAGTTGAAATCTGAATTTCGCGCACCAATGAATCGTGCATAGCCTCGGCGGCATTGTCCACCAGGTTGGCGATTGCTCGCTTGATCGCCTCCGCATCCGCCATCACCTTGGGCAAATCCGCGGCCAAAGATTTGTGCAGGCCGATGCCATCCATTCTTCCGCTGAACATGGAAAGAGCGTTTTCGATCACGTCGTTAATATCTGCCGGATTCGGATTCGATGCGGGGAAGCGAGCCAGAGTGGAGAACTCGTCCACCAGCCGCCGCACCGTTTCTACCGCCCCCGCAATGGTTTCGGCACAGGAGCGGACGATCTGCAATGACGCTTTGTCCGGTGGCGTCGCCCGCTCCAGATGGCGCCGAATCCGCTCTGCCGAGAGGGCAATGGGCGTGAGTGGATTCTTGATCTCATGCGCAACCCGGCGTGCGACCTCGCGCCATGCTGCCTGTTTTTGACCTTTGAGCAGATCGGAAAGATCTTCAAACACGATTACGTATCCCGAAGGCTCTTCCTGATGCCGCAATATCGCCACGGTGACCGCTACGTTCAATAGCGTCCGTTGCAGTGGTACCTCCATCTGGCTCGTCGTCATTCCCATACGGTCGGCGCGGCGTAGCAGCGGGTCCAGATC
>JGI12635J15846_10000276_pt1 | contig 41325 bp, 35 predicted proteins | sample BlaSpr_A8_OM2_M2_FD_15846 | JGI IMG/M metagenome (IMG submission 15846)
GATGTTGAAATTGCTTTGCCTCTCTTGGTCGCGGGGTCTGGTCTCCCAAGCTCCGAGACAGCCTCCAGCCCGACAAAAAAAGGCTGCGATGTGTTGTCGCAGCCCTCTGAACGAGTCAAAAGGTAATACAAGAGCAACAAACGCTATACGTAAGCCTATCACAGGAAAGGGCTTATTGTCCATACCCGGATTGGGGCACGTCGACGCCCACCCCCGGCTGTAAATTGCTGATTTTTCGTGTTTTAGTCCTTATTGGCGGCCTTGGAGGCTTCCCTGGGGGACCCGGCTAGTCTTCCAGCGACTCGGGCTCCAGGCTCGCCTGTCCATCACCCGTGCTCTTCTTTTCCCAATACTTCTTCACCCAGGCTTCCCAGCTCTTGCCAGCAGCAGTGTCACGTCCGCTAAATGACAGTGCAGCAATCTCCGAGTAAGCGATTTTAGTCCGCTGATTGGAATCTTTTGGCAGAAGACGCACAAAAGAATTGCCGAGAGCGGCGCCAGTCACGCGATCAAATATGTAGCCCTCTAGTTTTGTCCCGTCTTTGCGTGTAATCGTTACATCACCGCGATAGTCGAAGGCCTTTTCCAGCGCTTCACGCAGATCATCGTCGCTAGCCAGTTCCGGAATCCAGCCCTGCAGACCTTCATGCGCAAATCCGGGGGCCACTTCCAGTTGATCGGGGTGAAGCGTATGCTCCGGCCGGTCGGCGTGCCTCGGACCCGTCATGCGCGAGTCTCCTCGAGATTGTTGCTGGGTGTTTCGATCTGGACCAGCGGATTATAGGAATGCACCGGGCGCACCGGCTCATTCAGCAACCTGTAGGCCTCGTGGTCTTCGTTTTTTGTGAACAGTGTTGCCTTGGCCGCCGCGAACAATCCTTTCAGCGAGCCGAATGTGTAATCGACGCCCGAAGCTTCGTAGCCGCTGTGCACCATGCAGTTGGCACATTTGGGATTTCCCGATTCCGTCCCGAAGTTGGCCCAGTCCGTTGTGGTCATCAATTCGTCAAACGTCTCGGCATAGCCGTCCTGCAGCAGGTAGCAAGGCTTTTGCCAGCCAAAGATCGAATACGTCGGCATGCCCCAGGGCGTGCACCGGAAATCGCGCTTGCCCATCAGGAATTCCAGAAACAGCATGGACTGGTTAAATCGCCAGGTGGGCTTGCGGTTGGAGAGGATCGCGCGGAACAGCCGGCGAGTTCTGGCGCGGCCCAGGAAGTGCTTCTGGTCCGGCGCTTTGTCGTAGGAATAGCCGGGCGAAAGCATCATTCCTTCGACGCCCAATGCCATCATTTCATCAAAGAAGGCGCGCACGCTGTTCGGGTCCGCGCCATCGAATAACGTGGTATTCGTCGTCACGCGGAAACCCTGCTTCAGCGCTTCGCGGACTCCCTCAATCGCCAGATCAAATCCGCCTTCGCGGCAAACGGAGAAGTCGTGGTGTTCTTTCTGCCCGTCAATGTGAACGGAAAACGTCAGGTATTTGCTGGGCTTGAAGAGGTGCAGCTTTTCCTTCAGGAGCAGGGCGTTGGTGCAAAGGTAGATGTACTTCTTGCGCGCCACCAGCCCTTCCACAATCTCTTCGATCTGCGAGTGCATCAGCGGTTCGCCGCCGGGAATGGATACCATTGGCGCACCGCACTCATCCACCGCTTTGAAGCATTCCTCGGGCGATAACTCCTGCTTCAGCACGTGAGCCGGATACTGAATTTTTCCGCAGCCCGCGCAAGCCAGGTTGCACTTGTAAAGCGGCTCCAGCATTAGCACGAGCGGATACTGTTTCCGCCCTTGAATCTTTTGCTTGAGGACGTAACTCGCTACCGTCCACGCTTGGGATATTGGTACAGGCATTCCTTCCCCTGATCGAACTCTTGACGTAACTGCGATGCGGGAACCCCGGCCCCCGAATCTCTTATTTTACCCGAGAATAGTACTGCTGGTAACCCCTAGATTCTATCTGCCTTTCCAGGAAGTCTCTATTCTGATGCAGCGAAAGGTGCTTAGGTGGCACCCGGCGTGCTCCCTCGTGTTTAAATGGCAACCTTTTGGAGTGCGGAAGCAAAGCCTCCGCTTTTACGGATTCAAACGGATATGATCACCGGGCCGCATAAAGGCGGCTTTTCCAATATGCCCCGCGCCAATTTGATCTCTCTCTTCGATTCTTTCCTCCAGCTGGGCGGGGAGATCGCCGTCGTCGAAACACGCGGCTACCGCCGGGAAAGGGTGACATACGCTGAACTTTACACCACCGCCCTCGTTTGGAGTCATGCCCTCTCCGCCCACGGCATTGGCCCTGGCGACCGCGTCCTTCTGTGGGGCGCAAATTCATCGAGTTGGGTTGCCTGCTTCTGGGCAATTCTCCTTCGCGGCGCCGTTGCCGTTCCGATGGACGCGGCCGCGAATATTGATTTTGTTCAGCGCACAGTTCTCGACGCTCAGGTGAGGTTGATCCTACGGGATCGCCAGCAGCCCGAACTCTCCGTGGGCCCACCTTCGCTGGTAATCAACGATTTTCATCACGTGGTGGCCGTCCCGCAGCCGCCAGCGGATGCTCTGGTCGATCCGGGCGACAATTCCGAGCGCAGCACAATCGCCGAAATCCTTTTTACCTCCGGCACCACCAGCGAACCGCGCGGCGTGGTCCTGACGCACGGAAATTTCCTGGCAAACCTGGAGCCGCTCGAGCAGGGAATCGAGGAATATCGCAAATACGAGCGGTGGGTGCACCCACTGCGCTTCGTTTCGCTGGTGCCGCTCAGCCACGTGTTTGGACAATTCATGACGTTGTTCGTGCCACCGCTGCTGGGCGCCACCGTGGTTTTCGAAAACTCGCCGCATCCTTCGGAAATCCTGCGCACCCTGAAACGCGAGCGCGCCACCGCGCTCATCGCTGTGCCGCGCATGCTGGACGCCCTGCGCAATGCGCTGGAGCAGGAAATCGACGCGCGCGGCTGGCGAGAGTGGTTCACTTCGGAATACGCTGCCGCAGATGGCGAATCATTTCTGCGCCGCGTGTGGCGATTTCGACGGCTGCACAGGCGGCTGGGCTGGAAATTCTGGGCCTTCATCTCCGGCGGCGCCGCGCTTTCGACCGAGACCGAAGCATTTTTCAAGCACATTGGATATGCCGTGGTGCAAGGGTATGGCATGACCGAAACCGCGTCGCTGATCAGCCTGAATCATCCTTTCCATGTGGCGCAGGGCTCGGTCGGCAAAATTCTTCCCGGGCGGGAATTCCGACTCGCCGAAGACGGGGAAATTCTGGTGCGCGGTGAAAACGTCGCGGCTTCTTATTGGCAAGGCGGTGCCATGCGGGATGCGGCGCAGGAAAATGACGGTTGGCTGCGTACCGGCGATCTCGGCGAACTGGACGCCGACGGAAATCTTCGTTTTCGCGGTCGGAAGAAGAGTGTCATTATCACGCCTGCGGGACTTAACATCTATCCTGAAGACCTCGAAACCGCGCTGCGCAAGCAACCCGCGATTCGCGACGCTGTTGTGATTCCAATCGATTGCGGCGGCAATGCCGAACCATGCGCCGTCCTGCTCCCCGGTGGCACAGCCATTCCTGGCTGTGCTCCTTCGCTTGAAGCTCTCACCCAGGCCGCTGTCGATTCCGCCAATTCTACTCTCGCCGATTACCAGCGCGTTCGCCGTTGGCTCCTCTGGCCCGATCCCGACTTCCCCCGCACACCCACCGGCAAGCCGCGTCTGGCAGTAATCGCCGAACGCGCCGCAAAACTGTTCTCAGTTCCAACGGAGACCAATTCCGAGTCATCTACCTCCTCTACTTCCTTTCCCTCCTTACCCTCCTCTCTAAAAGATCTTTCCTCTCTCGATCGCGTCGAACTTCTTTCGACTCTCGAGCAGCGCTACAACATCGAACTCAACGAAACGCAATTCGCCAACGCGCAAACCGCCGCCGACCTGAAGCAACTTCTCTCGCAACCCACCGCCCGCCGTTCGGACTATGCCTACCCCGGCTGGACGCAACTCGCGCCAGTCCGGCTCGTTCGCCTGCTCGTCTACTACGCCCTCACGTGGCCTGCCACGCTCACCCTTGCTCATCCCAAAATTGTGGGCCGCGAAAATCTCGATTCCCTCCGCGGCCCCGCGCTCTTCATCGCCAACCACACCACGCGCCGCGCCGACATCGGTTTGATCCTCTTCGCGCTACCGGCCCGTTTCCGCCATCGCCTTGCAACCGCCATGGGCGCCGAAAATCTGCGTGAATTCCGCCATCCTCCGCGCGAATGGTTTTTCGCCAAACGCTGGCTCTGGCGGCTCAACTATTTCCTGGTGGTCTCATTGTTCAACGTCTTCCCGCTGCCGCAATTCTCCGGCTTCCGCGAAAGTTTCCGCTTCGCCGGCGAATCCGCCGACCGCGGCTACAGCCTCCTCGTCTTCCCCGAAGGGGTCATCAACGACCGGGCCACACCTGACATGGTGCCCTTTCAACAAGGCATCGGCCTCCTCACGCAAAACCTGCAACTCCCCGTTGTCCCCATGTGCCTCGACGGCGTCTGGCAAATGAAACAGGAGCGCCGCCGCCTCGCACATCTTGGCGAACTCACCGTTCACATCGGAGTCCCGGTCACTTTTCCACCAGACACGACTCTGGCCGAGATAGCGGCGCACCTACAGTCGCTCGTTCAAGCTTTATAGGACTCGCCTTCCAGGTCGTGCCCCGGCCCCGATCATCTGTTCTCCTGAATTCAGGTAGGCGTCAGTTTCCGGTTAGTGGGTTGATCAGAACTTGGGCGTGACCCATTGAAAGTCAATCGGGTCCGAGGTGGACAGATTCAGAAGCCAATCCTCCGCGCCATCTTTCAGACGCCGTATGCGGAGACGGCGCAGCTCGATAAAATATTCGTCCGGCCATCGCTCAAAAAAGCCCCTAGCGCTAACATAGGCAACATACTGAGAATCAGGAGACCACCACAACTCGCTGCCACCAACCGTCGTGCTGAAAAGCAGCTTTTCCCCAGTGCCATCCGGCCGGATGGTCGAGTAGCTGTCAGGGCTGTTCGAGAAGGCTATTAGGCTTCCTTCGGGTGACCAGGAAGCGCCGGAGCCTCTGACAAGATACTGCATCTTGCCTTGCTCCCAATTAAATATCAGAACGTTCTGAATACCCCCAACTTTGTTTTCAGTGAAAACTATTCTTTTGTCGTCCGGTGACCAGCATTCAGAGGAAGTCGAAGGATAATCGCCAGCGACTTCACGCAGGGTACCTGAGTTCCGGTCTAAAATGACCAAGCGATGTCCATTTGGCTTGCCTATGGAGGTGTCGCTGACCGCTAATGCCAACTTGGACTTATCATGGGACCAACACATTCCATATGGAGAGGTCCAATTGTTGTATTCCAGGAACCCGCTTCCGTCTGGTCGAACAATCCCCAAATGCAAATTCCCGGCTGGACAATCGGTGACATTTGGGGAGGGATGAGTGAATCCAGGCTCAGCGCAATAGCTAAACGCGACCTCTGCTCCATCGCGTGACAAGACGCCAAAATTCGCGGTTCCCTTACTAACAAATTGTCGTTCTTCTTTAAGCGAGCGGGGCAACACATCAACCGAAAAGATTTTGTTGTTACTTACTTGAGACAAATGACTGTCATTGCTCCTCTGCATCTTCAATACTTCTTCGCGCAGCGACATGTTCTTCCGAATGTGAACTAAGACTTCCGCTATGAGAACGCAAGTACAGAGGACAACTCCACCGATAATCCATTTCAGCGCGGCAGATTGTTTAGCTCGACGAAAGGGCATATTGCGGAGCATTGTTACACATCCAGCCTCTAAACTCCTGGTCAGTCGGATATTCGGAAACTGACCCAAAACCCAGATTTCAGCTCCCTCGCGCTCTTGTGGCAAAATAGTAGGTCTGTAGGACCGAGCCATGGCCAACCGTACAACATTAGTCCCTGACAAAGCCGCGAAACCTTCCCGGAAATCCGCATCCCCCAACGGGAACTCCCATGCCGAGCGCGAGCGCATCTTCGCGCTGTTCCGCCGCTGGGGCTTCTACGAATCCACGCTCGATCCCCTGGGCTTCTTCGCCCCGCTGAAATTTCCGGATCTGCAGGGGCTCTCCGGTGAATTCGCCGAGGAAGCCCGCCGCTATTATTGCGGCACCATCGGCGTGGAATTCGAGCACCTGCCGGAACCCGAGCGCCGCCGCTGGATCGCCGAGCGAATGGAAGGCCCGGAGTTCGAGGTCAATCAGGAAAAGATTCTGGAGCGCCTGATCCGCGCCGATTTGTTCGAGCAGGTCCTGCAGAGCCGCTACCTCGGCAGCAAGCGCTTCTCCCTTGAGGGCAACACCTCGCTGATCCCGCTTCTCGATTCCATTCTTGACGCGGCGGGCGATTTCGGCGGCATCGATTCCATCATGGCCATGAGCCATCGCGGCCGCCTGAACGTGATGACCCATATTGCGAGCAAGGCCCCTCACGAAGTCGTCGCCGGCTTCGAAGACGTCGATCCCCGCAGCGTGCTCGGCGCGGGCGACGTGAAATACCACGTTGGCGCCACCGGCGTCTACACAACCTCCGCCGGCAAGAAAATCAACATCCACTTGGTTTCGAATCCGAGCCACCTGGAAGCGGTGGATCCCGTCGCCATGGGCCGCGCGCGCGCCAAGCTGACGCGTCACGGCGCCAAGGGAGCGCAACTCGACCGCTCGAAGGAAATGCTCAACAAAGTGTGGACCATCGTCATGCACGGCGATGCCGCGTTTGCCGGCCAGGGTATCTGGGCGGAGACGCTGAATCTCGCCGACCTTGCCGCGTACACCGTCGGCGGCAGCATCCACATCGTGGTCAACAATCTGATTGGCTTCACAACGCGGCCCGCGCAGGAACATTCTTCGCGCTACGCCTCCAGCATCGCGCGCCGCCAGAGCGTTCCCATCTTCCACGTCAACGCGGAAGATCCGGATGCCGTCGTGCGCATCGGGCGGCTGGCGGCGGAATATCGCGCGGAATTTAATTCCGACGTGGTCGTGGATCTGATCGGCTATCGCCGCCACGGCCACAGCGAAGTCGACGATCCCACGATCACCCAGCCGCGCGTCTACGAACGCATCAAGAGCCATCCACCGCTCTGGAAAATTTATGCCGAACAAACCGGCATTGCCGCGGAGCCGCTCGCGGATTCCATCAAGAAGGAATATGAGGGAGAGCAGAGCAAGGCGGGGAAGCTGACGAAAATTCCTCACCTGCGCAAGCTGCCGGATTACTGGACGCCCTATCACTTCGGCAAGTACGACCCGCAGTATGAAGTGGACACCGGCCTGCCCGCCGAGACCCTGACCAAAATTACGGAAGGCCTGGTGCGCGCGCCCGCCGGTTTTCACGTCCATGCGAAAATCGTCAAGCTTCTGGAACAACGCACTGAGATGGGCCAGGGTAAGCGCGCTGTAGACTACGGCTTCGCCGAACTGCTCGCATACGGTTCCCTCGTTTTAGAGGGCAATCCCGTGCGGCTCACCGGACAGGATACGCAGCGCGGCACCTTCAACCAGCGCCACGCGGTTTTGGTCGACACGCAAACCGAGCAGGAATATCTTCCGCTCGCTCATCTCGCGCCCAATCAGGCCTTCTGCGAAGTCCACAATTCTTCGCTTTCCGAAGCCGGCTGCCTGGGGTTTGAATACGGCTTCTCGCGCGACTATCCCGAAGCGCTGGTGCTCTGGGAGGCGCAGTTCGGCGATTTTGTGAACGGCGCGCAGGTGATCATCGATCAATTCCTCAGCGCCAGCGAAGACAAATGGGGACTCCCCAGCGGTCTGGTGCTGCTGCTCCCTCACGGTTACGAGGGCCAGGGCCCGGAACACTCCAGCGCGCGCATCGAGCGCTTCATGCAGCTCGCCGCCGAAGGCAACATGAACATCTGCCAGCCCTCCACCGCCGCGCAATATTTTCATCTGCTGCGCCGCCAAGCTCGCCGCCCGTGGCGCAAGCCGCTGATCGTCTTCACGCCCAAGAGCATGCTGCGCCATCCGGACGCGATCTCGCCTCTCGAAGATTTCTCGCGCCCGCGTTTCCTCACTCTCGTGCCCGACGCCGAAGTCACCGACGCGCACAGCATACTTATCGCCAGCGGCAAAGTCGGCCACGAACTGCGCGCCGAGCGCCGCCGCCGCAAGGATTCGAACACGGCCATCTTCTTCCTCGATCAGCTCTACCCGCTGCCGAAGACGGAAATCGCCGCCGCCATCGACGCGCACCCCAACGCCCGCGAAATCGTCTGGGTCCAGGAAGAGCCTGCCAACATGGGCGCGCTCTTCTACGTTCTTCCGCGCCTCGAACGCATCGCGCAAGCCAAGAATCTTCGCGTGCGCTCGGTGAAGCGCTCCGCGAGCGCCAGCCCGGCCACAGGCTCCGCGAAAGCGCACGAGCTGGAGCAAAAAACCCTGCTCACTCTTGCCTTCGCCACCACTACCAGCTCCTGACCGCTTGCCCGCCCTTCGCGTTGACTTACTCGGGGCGGTGGCCTAACATCGCCACACTCTGACTGCCTCCCGAGCCGGAGAGTTACCCCACCCGAGGAATCGACGGATGAACGATTGGCAATTTGCCCAGGAAAATCCCGCAGAGCAGCTCGCCCAGCTTTACTTTTTTTCCATCATGAAGCGCCAGTCTGGCGCCGACATCCCCTTCCGCATCATCGTGAAGGAATTTGCCGCGCCACCTCCGGGCCAACGCCTGCGCTTCTTCGCCGAAGCGGACAAACCCGTGAATCAGAAGACTGCATCGTTCGTCCCCTGTGGATGGGGAAACACCGTTTTCAATGCCCTGGTCGATTGTGTGCGCCTGATTCGCCAGTTTCCTTATGAAGGGGACGAGCCGCCGGTCTCTTCGTAAACATCCGGCGGCATTTCGCCGTCCAGTTTAAATTTTCCCGTTCGGAGGGAGTCAACACAGTGATTCTCGAAATCACCAAAGGACAGCTCAAGGACGGCATCGCGGTTCTGACGTTGCGCGGAAGCATTCACACTGGCCCGGATTGCCGCCGCGTCGAGCAGGAAGTGGAAGATCTTCTTCGCGGCAACCAGACCCGTGCGATTTTTGATCTCACCGGCATCACGCACATTGACAGCGCCGCCATCGGCACGGTTGTCCGCTGCTACTCCAAGCTCAAGAACGCCGGCGGCATGCTGCGCCTCGCCGGTTGCAACGGCATGATCGATTCCAGCCTCAAGCTGACGAAAGTGGACAAGGTTATCGGCATTTTTCCCACCGCTTCCGCGGCGGCGGAAGATTTTCCTCTGCCTAAGCCTCCTGCATAGCCAAGCTCTCTTCGAGCAAAGGTACGGATAGAAATTCCATTGCGCTGATACCTTGCCTTTGTTACGCTCCCGGCAACGTTCTACTGCGGAGGTACTCCCCGTGGCTTTCTGCAAATCATGCGGTCAGGACATTGGCACAGCGTCTTTTTGCACCAAGTGCGGCGCAAGCCAGAGCGCAGTCGCTACGCCCGTTGCGGCACCAATCGCCGCGAGCAGCGAAGGCCTCGCCGAAAATGTTGCCGGGCTGCTCTGTTACGCGCTCGGTTGGGTGACTGGGCTCATCTTCCTGCTGATTGACAAGCGCCCGTGGGTCAAATTCCACGCCGCGCAGTCCATCGCGGTCTTTGGCGGCTTGACCATTATCCGCATCGGGCTTCTCTTCATGAGCCACTTTCTGGGTTGGGCGATCTTTGCGCTAATTGGGCTCGTCAGCTTCGTGCTCTGGATTTTCCTGATGATCAAGGCCTACCAGCACGAAACGGTTCGAATCCCCATCGCCGCCGACATTGCGGACAACCTTGCAGGGAAATAACAACTTGTTTCAAGCTCAGGCGTGCAAATAGAAATAGCCGTCTTCTCGAAACAGCCGCACGGAAACGCCGAAGAGTTGGGATAGCTTTTCATCGGTAAGCACTTTTTCCTTTGCTCCATCGGCAAGGATTCGGCCGCCCTGCAGCAGCACCACCCGCTCAATCTCCGGAATAATTTCCGAAACGTGGTGGGTTACCAGCAGAATCCCCAACCCTGCCCGCGCAAGTTCCCGCATCGTCTCCCTTAATTCCACCTGCCCGGCAATGTCCAACGCGTTGCCCGGTTCGTCAAAGAGCAAGGTCTGCGGCTCGTGCACCAGCGCCCGCGCGATCAGTGTGCGCTTGGCTTCCCCGGACGACATCTCCGCCAACGGGCGCTGCGCGAGATGCCCAATGCCAAGCCGCCCCAGCGCTACTTCCGCGCGCTCCCGATGCTCGGGCTGCGGCTCGTGATTGGGAAAGATGCGGGTGCTGCTGAAGAATCCGGAAAGCACCACATCCAACCCTGTCGCATCTGTGGTGCACGCCGCCAGCAGGTCCGGCGAAACGATGCCCAACAGGGAGCGCAATTCGAAAACATTCCAGAGGTCGCGTCCCAGAATCCGGATCGAGGACTCCTCGCGGGAGATCGGGTAGCATTCCCGCGTCAGCGTCTTGATCAGCGTGGATTTGCCGCAGCCGTTGGGTCCCAGAATGCAAAGGTGCTCGCCTTGCTCAATTCGCAGCGATACCCGGTCGAGAGCCAGATTGTCTCCCCGCACCACGGAAACATTCCGCAGTTCGAGGAGCGGGACAGCCGTGTCAGCCATAAAGGGGAATTGTCCTCATAGAGGTCGACAACCAGTATAAGGAATGTGGGGGAAGAAAATAAAAAGGAGGCGAAAACACGAAGTTTCCGCCTCCCGGGGTGGGGTGGGTGTTACATTCCAAACCCTTAGGGGAGAGCAGCAGCACCTGCCCTGCCAGGCAGGCCTGCATCTCACTCGCGGTTCGCGACTGCCATCGCGAAAGAGACTCACCACCAGAGGGCTTGTCTTTCGGGTTTTTTAACATTGGGGACGGTGGGTGTCAATCAAAAAAGGACGATACTCAGGAATTATCCCGTTGATGCGGATGAATCAATGCCGCCTATCAGCTATCCAGGATCTCCCGGATCGTGCTCGCCAGGGACGCCGCGCCGTACAGCTTTTGAAGATAGTAAGATCGAAGCCAAGAAAATTTGATATTTCTTGCGCTTCAGTGTGACGGACGCGCCGATTCTTTCCGGCCCAGCAAGAATGCTATAAGTCCTGACACGAGGCCCCCGGTAATTACTACCGCCTCCCAAACCAACCCCGCCGCCAGAACGAGATGCGGTGCTGCTCCAAAAGGGGACAACAGTCCGACCAGCGCTGCCTCTCGTATGCCGATGCCCCCTTGCGTAAGCGGCAAGACCGCGGCCAACTTCGCCAACGGCCAGGCAAAAAACCAGTCGCGCAAGGGCAAGAACAGGCCGCAGGATTCGGCCAGCTTCGCCGTAAGCATCAGGAATGTCGTTTGAATCGCCGTTCCCAGCAGCCATGCCGCCAGCAGGACGTGCGGCGCTCCCGAAACGCTGCGCAGCGCGTGCCGCAAGCGTGCCAGCCGCCGTCGGAAACGGACCGAACGTCCTCCTAGCAGCGGACGATACAGAAGCAGTGCGCACAAAATCAGCACCGCGCAGCAGGCGCCAAGGAGGAACAACGCTTTCTGAGCTTTCCCCTGAAGTGCCGCCGGCAACGCGCCCGGAAGCAGCAGAATCCCCACCACAACAAGCCCACCCTGCGCCGCTACGTCCACGCAACGGTCCGCCACATTCCCGGCCAGCACCGCAGCCGGGTTCGGGCTGCGTCGCAGGCCCACCGCCAGCCGAACCACGTCCCCGCCAATAATCGACGGCAAAAAAAGCGTGCCGAAGAGTCCTCCGGCGTAACACTGAGCGCTGGTACGGAGATCGAGCCGCGCGCCCGCGGCATTCACCACCATGCGCCACTTGGCGATGCCCACCGCATGGGCGCAGAGATATCCAAGCAAAATTGCCAGAAACGTTGCAATTGGAACCCGCTGGATCGCTTCGGCTAGCAAATGCAGGGGAAGAAAATGCAGCAAGCCACCGATCACCGCTGCCGCCGCCAGCCAGCGCAGTGCAATCAGCAAACGGCCGCGAGTGCGATTTTCAGAGTGGTGGGCGCCGATCATTCAGCAGCGGCAGCCTAGCTGCCAAAAATCTCGTTGATTTTGGCCGCCAACTGGAAATCCAGGTTGCTGATGCCTTTCACACTGTGGGTATTCAGATCGATCACCACTTTGTTCCACACGTTGAACCATTCCGGATGGTGGTTCATCGACTCTGCCGCCAGCGCCACCTGCGTCATTTTGCCGAAAGCGGCCGCAAAATCCTTGCACTCGAAGGCTCGGTGCAGCTTGCCATTTACCAGGCTCCAGCCCTTCGCATTTTGCAGGTGCTGCTGAATCTCGGCATCGCTCAATTTTTGTGCTGGCATGAACATACCCTCCCAAAACGGGCCCGCTGGCTGGCTCCATTATGCGTGCACAAGCACGGGGCGGCAAGAATTCAACGCGTTGCCGGGAGCGAGCGCGGATGATTGAACGCGCTCTCAATTTCCAGTACGCTTAGAGTTTCGCTCGCGCTGATTTTCCGCGCTGTATGCGCTTTCAGCCCTGTGGATCGGAGATCGTTGTGAAAAAGAAAATTCGTGCCATTCAGTATGGAATCGGGCCGATTGGCGCCTCAATCCTGAAGCTCATGCGGGAAAAAGAAGCCATCGAAATCATTGGCGCCATTGATAACGACCCGGCAAAAATCGGCAAGGATCTTGGCGAAGTGGTCGGCGCGGCCGATGCGCCCTGGGGTGTGAAGGTTTCCGGCGACGCCAGGGGAGTGCTGGAACAATCCGCGGACGTGGTCATGCACACCACCTCATCTTCACTGCCGAAAGTGGTGGATCAATTGCTCGCGTGCATGGACGTCGGCTCTTGCGTCGTCTCCACCTGCGAAGAACTTTCCTACCCGTTCCGCGCCCATCCGGAGCTCGCCACCCAATTGGACAAGTCCGCCAAAGAAAACGGTGTCGCCCTGGTTGGAACCGGAGTAAATCCCGGCTTCGTCATGGACAAACTCGTCATCACGCTGGCGGCCGTATCGCAACGCATCGAACACGCCAAGGCGCTGCGCATCGTCGATGCCTCCAAACGGCGCTTGCCCTTGCAAAAGAAAATCGGTGCGGGCCTGAGCGTGGAAGAATTTCGCGCCAGGGTGAAAGAGGGGACCATCAAGCACGTCGGCCTTCCGGAATCCGTCGCCATGGTCGCCGATGGACTGGGCCTCCGCGTCGACGAGATCAGCGAATCCATCGAGCCAAAGATCGCCACCGATCGCGTGCAAACCGAATTCCTCACCGTCGAGGCCGGCCACGCTGCCGGCGTCCATCAAATCGCGCGTGGCCTCTCCGATGGAAAAGAACTCATCTACATGGAACTTCAGATGTACGTGGGGGCCAAGGATCCGGCCGATACGGTCGAACTGAAAGGCCATCCGAATATCAGCCTGGTCATTCCGGGCGGCTCCCATGGAGACATTGCGACGGCGTCAGTGGCCGTCAATTCTATCCCGTCGATTCTTGAAGCTCCCGCGGGCCTTCGCACTTCGCGCGATCTGCCGATCGGCTTTTTCCCGCCCAAGGGATACCGGTAGAACGGACTACTTCTTCCAGAAACGCATCACGGCGGAGTAGTCCAGATCCTCTTTGGCTTCGCCTTTTACGTAGCTGTACACTTCCCGCGCCGCCGCCGTCGCCGGCAGCGCCACTCCCAACTGATTGCCCAAATCGAGCAGCAGCCCCAGATCCTTGTGCATCAGGCGCAACGGAAAACTCGGCTTGTACTCGCCCTTCACCATCAGCGGCGCCTTCAAATCCAGCAGGCCGGAGCGTGCCATACTGGACTGCATCACTTCGATCAACTGCTCTTCGCCGAGCCCCGCACGTTTCACAACCGCGAGCGCCTCCGCCATCGCCCCAACCTGCAGCGCCAAAATTCCGTTCATCGCCAGCTTGATGGTTTGCCCCGCGCCGTTCGGCCCCAGGTGAAACCATTTCTTCCCCATCACCCCGAGAACCGGCTCGACCGCTCGCAATGTCTCCGCGTCGCCGCCGATCATGAACACCAGGTTCCCCTCGCGCGCTCCCCAGTCGCCTCCGGTTACCGGCGCGTCCAGGAATCGCACGTTGCGTTCGCTGCACGCGGCGGAAATCCTGCGTGCCATCACTGGAGAAATCGTGCTGGAATCAACATAAGTGCTGCCGGGGCGCAGACCCGCAAGTGCCCCATCGTCTTTTCCGTCATGCCCCCACAGAATTTCCTCAAGCGCCGGGGGATCGCTCACAATCGTGAAGAGAATGTCCGACGCGGCAGCAGCTTCTCGTGGAGTCTTCGCCAGCTTCGCTCCTGCTGTCACCAGCTCCGACGCCCGCGACGCGGTGCGGTTCCACACGGTCACGGAATGGCCTGCCTTGAGCAGGTTCAGGCTCATCGGCCGCCCCATCAATCCGAGGCCTATGAAACCAATGTTTCGGGAAGGGGATGCATTGCTCACGGAACACCTCCTGACGCCAACTTTCCGTTGGAGCGTCAACCACGCGCAAAATATGCAATTAAATTGTAGCCGATTCGCGGGGGCGCGTGGTTACGGCGGTGACAGTTCAGACGGTTTTCGGGCGCTGTGGGAGGGAGAGGAGGGAAGCCGCCGAAGACGAAGATAAGCCGAGCCCGGCACTTGCCGCGGAGGCCTGGGATTTCTCCGGCTCGGCAGGAGCGGCCTTTTCGGCCGCAGGCTGCTCCGGGACCTCCTCGGACTCCTCGATTCGATGAATATATTGGTAGGGAATTTCCCAGCGGAAGTAACTCCGCTTGCCGCGCTGCTCTACATGTTGCTCAAGGAAGATCGAACGCCCGGAATCCGCCGCAAACGTGCCGGAGGCGGGCAAAAGGACATCGCCCACGCGATATTGCACAGTGACTTTGCGGCCCAAAAACTTAGCGAACGACGCCATTTGTTCGAGTCTGCTAGGGGGTCGCAAGAGGGTCAATAGTACCGATGGACTGTTACTTCGCCAGGTGTGGAAAACTCGCAGCCGCGGGCTTCGGCCGGACCACCAGGTCGCCTGCGATCAGCACGCACAGCACCGAGACGAATCCAAACGCGAGGATTGCCGCCACGATCGGCGCCGCCCAGAACAAGCCGTGGAAAATTCCGCGACCCAGATGAAGCGCAACGCACGCGCCAGCAATCCCGCCAAAGGCGCCAAAAATCCGCGTGAACCGCGAAAGTTCCAGCGGCGCGTGGCACGCCGGGCAACTGATTTCATAGGAATGCGCGAGCGCTGCCGTCCACGGTATCCGCACAAAACACAAAGGACACGTTCGATTCCACATGGATATTGCCGCCTCAGTGCGTTCTTTATCTTTGCAGGTCCGAAAGCACCGCCTCCGCCGCTCTCCGGCCGCTGGCCATCGCGCCGTTGATCGAGGCGTTGTCGCGATGGTCTCCACACGTGTAGACGCCCGGCCGGATCCGCACGGGGCGCTGCGGCGGCTCCAGCGCGCCGGGATATTGCTGTGGCTGCGCGTGCGTGATGCGGTAACTCCCCAGCAGTTGCCAGGCGCTGGCCGCTTTGCCGAAAAGGTTCTTCATTTGCGCGATGATAAATCCGCCCAACTGCGCGTCCGTCAGTTGGTGAATGCCCAAGACGGTTACCGAAACCAGGTGCTTTCCGGCCGGCGCGTAAGTGGGAGCAACGCGCGAGATCACCGCAAAATTGTTGATTGGCCCCGCGCCATCGCCATTCAGAACCAGGATGGGCTCCGCGACTGGCGCCTCCGCCGCCGCAAAGTAGAAGCACGTCACGCTTCGCGAGGCGGGCTCCACCTCCCCCACAAGATGCGCCGCCGAAGGGCCTTCGGCGGCAATCACCGTGGCCCGGGCGCGATGCGTTTCCCCGCCTGCTAGTGTTAATTCGTTTTCGTGCAGCGCTTCCACGCGTGTGTTCAGCCGCACCGCATCGCCCGGAAATTTCTCGGCTAGCTGTGCGGGAATCGCTCCCATGCCCCGCGCGGGGAGCGAGGTATCTCCCTCTGACATCATTTTCAACACGAACTCAAACATGCGGCTCGAGGATTTCAGCTCCCCATCGAGCAGAATTCCTCCCAGAAACGGCCGGAAGAAGTGGTGGATCATCTCGCTCGAAAAGCCTTCCGCCGCCAATGCCTCTTTCGTGCTTCGCTCGGGGCGCCGGAAAATGCTGTCGATCGAGGTGCGCCGCAAGCGGCTTCGCAATCGCGCAATGCGTAGTTTGTCGGCCAGCGTCCCGAAATCGGATTGCAACGCATCCTTCCATGCGCCAGGGGTTCGCCAAGGATCCACCAGTTTGTTCATGCGGCCGCCATACCAGGACAGCACGCCGGGAAGAAACGACCTCAGATCGAGGCGGGAAAAGTCGAGGCAGTGTTTTGCCTCGGGATATGCCGTCAGCAGGACTTGAAAACCACGATCGAGCAGAAATCCGTCCACTTCGTCCGTCCGCACGCGGCCGCCGATTCCGTCGGACGCTTCGAGAATCTGAAAGCTGACCCCTTTTGCCTGCAATTCGCGCGCGCAGCACAAACCGGCTAAGCCGGCTCCAACGATTAACACGTCCGGACTGGGTGACATTTTTTCTTTCTTCGAACGAACAGAAGAGAGGTCCCGCTGCCACTGGGCCAATTCAATATCCTGCGTCATTCAGCGGATTTTGCGCAAGCCCAGCCTGGAGAATAGGCGTTTCGTCTCTACCTTCAGGAGACGTTGGCCAGGCTCAGATAATCCGGCCGGTCAGACACCAGTTTGTGCCGGAATGCTTTGCGGATTTCTCCATTGGTGAGCAGAAACACGCCGGGCATCCGCTCCACATCACCGGCGGGAAGCCCAGCCCAATGACCCTTCATCCACGCTCCCAACATCCGCGCGATGCTTTCCATATTGAAGTATTGCCGCCAGTCTGCCCGGACAAGTCCAAACGCCTGGTACAACCGCCCTTCGGGATCCGCGATGCGCGGCACGCCCTCCAGCTTGTGCGGCACAAAAAACTTCTGCGCTTTGGCTTCGTCGTTGGAAAGATGTACGAAGGCCAGCTGCACGCCCTTGAATTCGAAATCGCTGCGAATTTTGGCTAGCTCGGCGACCGCCTCGCGGCAAAACGTTCAACCAAAGTGGCGCAGAAACACCAGCAGCAGCGGCCCGGATTCCATCAGCGAGGCAAGACTCTGGCCATTTTGTGTATTGTACTCGTTCAGCAGCGTGGTATCGATGCGCTTCCCGGACATTTCACCGTTGCCTTTTTGCCGCCCTCGCAGCCAATTCTTCGGACGTTGCCTTGTGCCGCCACGCAAACATCCGCTGCAGTCTTCGCCGCGTGTATCCAATGCCGACGAAATTTCCAAGCCAACCGAACGGCAACTCAAACTCCACGCGGTCTTCCAGCCAGCTGGACGTTTCGCTCTCCGGCACAAAACTGTGCCTGTGCTCCCAGCGCGGAAATGGCCCTGACACCATCACATCGCGAAACATTCGCCCCGGCTGGCAATCCCGGTGCTCTGCAACCCAATTCTGCGAAATCGGCCCGACCGATACCCGCAAAGTCACGCGCGAACCCGGCTGTTCAATTCCGCCTGTGCGCGCCACCACCTTCGCTTTTTCCCACGGTGGCGTCAGTCGCTGCAACGCGCCAGGCTCGGCATGAAAACGATAAACCTCTTCGGCGGAGGCGGGCATCTTGCTGCGATAGATGAAGACTTCCGCCATTTCCATGCTCCTCATCCGCTCGTGTTGCCGTTGATCTTAGCACGCTGGCAAATCCATCCAATCGCTCTGGAAATCCAGTGGCCCATCTTAAGATCGGCCACTAAATGACTCCTGCAAACAATTCCGGTATGAACGCCAAAGTTTCCGTTAGAATGGCAATTTTTCCTAAACCACAGAACCAGGCGGTTACTTCCCGTTGACTTTTATCGCAGGCAAGGTAGAGTCTGCTCTTCCTTCGCGGGACGAAGAGCAAAAGGAGTCTTACATGCCTGGCAAAGTGCTATGCGGTTTTCTCTGCAGCCTGATTTTGTGGGCGCCTGGATTCGGACAGGAACAAAAACCCGCCCCCAAAACTTACGTCTTGAAGGCAGATCGACTCTTCGATGGTAAAAGCAACACCGTCGTTACGCCAGGCCTCATTCTTGTGACCGGCAGCAAAATCACGGGAGTTGGTTCATCCGCAAAAATTCCCGCCGACGCGCAGGTCATCGATTTTGGCGACGCCACGCTCCTCCCCGGCTTCATTGATGCCCACACCCACCTCACGTATGCCTATTCCGACGACTACAAGCAACACCGGCTCGACACGCTCGAGAAAACCGTCGCCGAGCGGGCTCTCGACGCCAGCGTCAACGCCCGCGTGACCTTGATGGCCGGCTTCACGACCGTGCGCGACGTCGGCTCCAGCGATTATCTCGACGTTGGCCTTCGCAACGGCATCCGCAGCGGCGATGTTCCCGGGCCGCGCATGCTCGTCACCGTGTACTCCCTCGGCGCCACCGGAGGCCACTGCGATCACGAGGACGGATACCGCCAGGGCATTTTCGGCCACGAATCGGGCCCGCTCCAGGGCGTCATCAACGGCCCCGATCAGGCTCGCTACGCGGTTCGTCTCGATCACAAGTACGGCGCCGACATGATCAAGGTCTGCGCTTCCGGCGGCGTGCTCTCTCCCACCGACGACGTGGATACGCCTCAGTTGACCCAGGAAGAACTGAACGCCATCGTGGATGAAGCTCACGCCCTGCGAAGAAAAACCGCCGCGCATGCCCACGGCGCGGAAGCGGCAAAGCGCGCCATCCGCGCCGGTATCGATTCCATCGAGCATGGCAGCTTCCTCGATGACGAAGCCCTGGACATGATGAAGCAGCGCGGCACCTATCTGGTCCCCACGCTCATGGCCATCCAGGGCATCCAGGAAAAATTCGACCGCGGGATTTACATGCCCCCGGCCATCGAAGCCAAGGCTCGCGCCGCGATTGCAGCAATCCATGTCACCTTCCAGCATGCGCTGGCCAAAGGAGTGAAAATCGGGTTGGGCACCGACGCCGGCGTTTATCCACACGGGCGCAACGCCGAGGAATTTCACCAGATGGTGGACCTGGGCATGAAGCCCGTGGACGCTCTGAAAGCGGGCACTTCGTCTGATGCGGAACTCCTGGGGCTTGCCGATAAAATTGGCACGCTCGAAGCCGGAAAACTCGCGGACATCGTGGCTGTTCCGGGTGACCCCACGCAAAATATTCGTCAGGCCGAAAAGGTTTTCTTCGTCATGAAAGAGGGCGTGATTTTCCGCAACGACAATGCGGGCTCCGCTCATTGATTCCAGGAGAAAACAATTTGAGCGAGCTTTCCGAGAGTATTCGTGCCGCATTTGCCAGTGAATATCGCCACCGCGCGGCCGAACTTCACAAGTGGGCTGACCCGCTTTCCGAGGAGCAGTTCTGGCGCAACCCGTTCTCTCACGGCAACAGTGTCGGACACCTGGTGCTTCATCTGACCGGGAACCTCAGCTACTACATCGGCACGCAAATCGCCAAGACCGGCTACGTTCGCAATCGCGACCTGGAATTTTCCGAGTCTCGAAAGCTGCCCAAGGCCGAAGTCCTGCGCAAGTTCGACGAAACGATTGCAATAGTGATTGCCACTATCGAAAAACAGACCGAAGCCGACTGGACTTCACCCTACTCCGCCGAGCGGGAACCCGACTCAAAGAATCGCGTCACGCTTATTCTCCGTTGCGCGAGTCATCTCTATCATCACGTCGGCCAGATTATTTATCTGAGCAGGGAGCTTCGCAAGGCTTGAAAGCTACGTTTCCAGCTTGAATCGCGTGGACGCCAGGCGATAGAGCTTCCGCCACAACAGCCGGTTAATCAGCACCACGATCACCGCCATGATCAGCGTCGAAGCCAGCAGCAAATCAAAGCGTCCCGCGTCGCTGGCGCTGCTGATCGTGCTCCCCAGGCCCGGGGCCTTCACGATTCTCCCTTGAAAGTGAAAATATTCCGCCACGATGCTGGCGTTCCAAGCGCCGCCAGATGCCGTCACCATACCCGTAACCAGGTATGGGAAAATTCCCGGCAGAATCAGGTAGCGCCAGCGGTCCAGCGAGCCGAACTTAAATATGCTCGCGGCCTCTTTCAGGTCTGTCGGAATGGCCATCGCTCCCGCGATCACATTGAAAAGGATGTACCACTGCGTTCCGAGCAGCATCAGCGCCATCGCGGCAATCTCCACCCCTCCTCGCATGCGGATAAGAAAGAGAAGAATCACCGGAAATAACGCCGTCGCTGGGATGGAAGCCGCAAGCTGCACCAGCGGCTGCATCAGCCGGGCAAAGCGCGGGCTGAATCCGATTGCCACGCCTACCGGCACGGTCCACAAGGCACCCAGAATCAAGGCGAGATTGACCCGCAAAAACGTCAGACCCGCGCTGCGAAAAAGGTCGAAGTAATCTCCACGGTGAAGACGCGCCAGTTCGCCCACCGCGCGTGACGCTCCATAAATCAACAGGACAACAGCCGCTCCTGCAAACACCCACCCATACCATCGGCGTGGCTTCGCCGCCCGGTTTGCCTTAATCTTTGCCGCGGCGCGCTTCGCGCCGATCGCAAATCGCAACGTCAGCCATTCCACCACCGGATGGAGAATCCGCCGGTAAAACCGGATTAAGAATGACTCTCTGCGGATGAAATTCAGGAGCGAATTTTGCGCGGCCGCCGCGCTTTCCACTTGCTCAAACTTAAATTTGTCCGCCCAGGTGATCACCGGCCGCCAGATCAACTGGTCCATCAACACAATCACCGTAACCATCGCAGCCAGTCCCCACAACATCGCGCGCGTGTTGCCGTGCCCCGCCGCGGTTTGCAGGAACGATCCCAGCCCCGGCAACCGGAAATCCCTGTCGCCCAGCACAAACATCTCGCAAGCCATCAGAAAAAACCAGCCACCCGCCACCGACATCATTGAATTCCAGACCAGCCCGATCGTGGAAAAGGGGAGGTCCAATTCCAGGAACCGCTGCCAGCCGCTAAACCGGTAAATGATGGCTGCCTCCCGCAAATCGCGCGGAATGGTCTTCAGCGAAGAATAAAAACTAAAGGCGATGTTCCAAACCTGCCCCGTGAAAATCAAAATGATGGAGCCGAGTTCCACTCCCAATTGCCGGCTGGGAAACAGCGCCACCATCGCCAGCATCACGCCCGGCAAAAAGCTCAGCACCGGGATGGATTGCAGAATGTCCAGCAGCGGAATCAGAATGATTTCCGCACGGCGCGACCTGGCCGCCGTGTAACCGTACGCCAACGCAAACACCAGGCTGAGAACATACGCCACCAGAATGCGCACCAGCGAATACAGCGCGTACAGCGGCAAACTGCGCGGGTCCTGAGAAATTTCTGACTCCGCCCGCACTGGGCCAAGCCAAGACCGCCCGATCGAATACACCCCGTAAATCACCGCGAAGACAGAAACGAAAACGGCGATGTCGATCAGGAACGCGTATGCCCAGCGCGAACCCGCCGGCCGCGCTGCCGTTGGCGGCAGCGGAGTCTGGTGTTGGGGAAGAAGGGCTGGCGAGGGCACGGGAAGATCAGGTCTCGGTGAGCGTCAGCTTCCCGCTCGCCGCGTCGTAATCGAAAAGCTCGGCGTACCGGCCCCACTGGATGGCCGTTTCCAGTTGCCGCCTCGCCTCGTCTTCGCTGAAATGCTCGTCCAGCAGGTCCTGGAAAAATTCCGCGGGTAGCGTGCGGTTCGTTTTCGATTTCAGCGCCTGCTGCATCTGCCGCAGCAGGGGAACATTCGCCAGCACGGATTTCCGGAACATCGCTTTGCGCTCCTGAATATCGGCGTGCGCGAACGCTTTGCCCTCCGGGGTGAGGATGGCGTCGCCTTCCACCAGCTTCAACAATCCGAGAAGAACCGCCGTGTCCACCGTGGGCAGCAGAGCATCCACTTCCAGGCTCAACTCAGCCGCGAGCACATGCAAGTCCGCCCGCCCGTTGTGGTCTTCCAGAATCTCCAGCAATCCGGCCATGCCGCCCGGGCGCGTATGCGGCAACATCACAATATCTTTTCGCCGAGCGGCTTCGGCTGCTCGGTGCTGTTCTGCAAGCGCATTCTCAGGATGGACCTGCTGCGTCAGCGCCTTATAAATCAGATCCACAAGTTCCGTGAAGCGTGGATCCTTGCGGTCCCGGGGATGCGCCATATTCACGTTGAATTCCGCGTGGATATGCGCGGGATTCCGGCCCAGCACGATGATGCGGTCCGCCAGAATCACCGCCTCTTCAATGTTGTGGGTCACAATAAAAATCGCGCGCGTCGGAATTTTCTTCCCCAGCCACAGCTCCATCAATTCCCCGCGCATCGTTTCCGCCGTCAACACGTCCAGCGCGGAGAACGGCTCGTCCATGAAAAGCACTTCCGGCTCCACCACGAGCGCGCGCGCCACGCCGACCCGTTGCTTCATCCCCCCTGACAATTCTTTCGGATATGCGGACTCGAATCCGTCGAGTCCCACCGAGTCGATAATCCGCAGCGCCCGCTTGTGCCGCTCCACATCCGGCACTCCGCGCGCCTCCAGCGGCGCTTCCACGTTTTCCAGAACAGTCAGCCACGGAAACAACGCGAAGCTCTGAAATACGATGGACACATTCGGCGATTCATCGCGCACCGGCTGTCCGTGCCAGAAAACCGTGCCGCCCGACGTCGGCGAGAGCCCCGTCAGCATCCGCAGCATCGTGGACTTGCCGCAACCCGAGGGGCCAAGCAGTGCAATAATTTGACCGGGATAAATCGCGATATCCGTCGGCGAGATTACCTGGATGCGGCTGCCGTCGGGCTGGGGATAGAATTTTTCCAGCTTGCTCGCCGCAATGATGGGTTCAACGCCTGCCGTCGTCGTGCTCATAATCGCGCTTATTATCGCTCAGATTCATTCCGCGAAGCACGTAAATGAACGCGAGTCGCAGAATTCTTCCGAATGCGGTTACAATTTCTTGACTCCCTGATGAGCGAATCGTCGCCGCAAGCAAATCGACACTCGCAAGCACATGCGCCCTCTTGGCTCATTGCGCTAGGCCTGTCCATTCTTGCTTCGCTGGCCCTGCTGCTCCCGTTCTTCTGGCTGGGCAGCGCCTCCGGCCACGATTTCGAGTTCCATGTGGCATCCTGGCTGGACGTCGCTTACCAATGGAAGCAGGGCGTCCTCTTTCCGCGGTGGACCGCGTGGACTAACTACGGTTTCGGCGAGCCGCGCTTCATCTTCTATCCGCCGCTTTCGTGGATCCTCGGCGCGGCCCTCAGCATCGTTTTGCCAATTTCGTGGGTGCCCGCGGCTTTCGTTTTTTTGACACAAACCTTCGCAGGCATGTCCGCGTTTTTGCTCTTGAGACGACTTACCTTGCCACGAGCGGCTTACCTTGGCGCCGCTTTCTACGCAGCGAATCCCTACGCCCTGCTGGTCAGCTATATCCGCAGCGACTTCGCCGAGCAACTTGCCTGCGCCATCTTGCCGCTCCTCATGTTGGCCGCGCTGCGTCTCGCCGGCCTGCTGCGGGAAGAAAACCCCAAACCATCCACAATCACTCTATTCGCCGTCCCCTTCGCCGCCGTATGGCTGTGCAACGCCCCCGCCGGCGTCCTTGCCAGCTATTCCATGACGGTTCTTTTCGCGTGGGCCGCGGTTACCCTACGCTCATGGAGAATCGCGCTTCGCGCCATCAGCGGGCTTGCGTTGGGCTTTGGTCTGGCAGGTTTTTATCTCCTTCCAGCGGCTTATGAGCAGCGCTGGGTAAACATCGGTCAGGCGCTGTCCAGCGGCTTGCTTCCCGCCCAGAATTTTCTCTTCACCCAAATTGCTGACGTGGAGCACACCTGGTTCAACTGGATTTCTTCTCTCTGTGCCTTAGCGCTCGTACTCTTGGCGGCCCTGACCGCTCTTGCCTCTCGCCGGTTCGCCAACAAGACGGACCGCCCGAGCGCCTCCAAGTCCCCTTGGGCCGCCCTCCTCCTTCTCGGATCGGTCGCCACTCTCATGATGTTCCGGCTCACTGCCCCTCTCTGGAGTTTTCTGCCCGAGATGCGCTTTGTACAATTTCCCTGGCGCTGGATGTCTATCGTCGCGGTGGTTTGCTGCTGCTTTCTCGCCGCGGCCATTGAACGTCGGCGCGGCTGGCTCTGGTTTGTTCTCGTGGCCATCCTTTCGTTTCCGCTTGGCTACTTCTTGACGCAAAACACCTGGTGGGACCCCGATGAAATGTCCACTCAGCTGGCGGCCATCAAGAGTGGCACGGGCTATGAAGGTGTGGATGAATATGATCCACTCGGCGACGATCATCTCGATCTCCCAAAACACGCTTACACATTCACTTTGCTGCCCGCTTCCTCAGATGACCCTAGCGCCAAACCTCCCAGTGGCGTTGCCACGACGATTGCCTGGCTGCCGAACGCTAAATGGATTCGCTTTGAGACTTCTGCGCCCGCGCGTGTGGCCTTGCGTCTGTTGAACTACCCTGCTTGGCAGGTTTGGGTGAACGGACGCCTCGTTACTCCCGAGCGCCCGGATGGAATTAATCAGATGATTGTTCCGATTCCCGCAGGCCAATCAGAAATTCAGGTCCGTTTTGTGCGCACCAGGGATCAGACGGCGGGAATTGCTCTTTCGATTTTAAGTCTGCTGCTTGCTGCCGGCTTGCTCGCGCCACGAAAATCGCTGAAAGTTTAGCGGCGGTCCACCGACGGGTGGCGAATGTCCTGCCCCTGCACGATGTAAATCACATCTTCCGCGATGTTCGTAGCGTGGTCGCCGATGCGCTCCAGGTTTTTGGCCACCAGAATCAGCTCGAAAGCCGGGAAGACCACGCTGGAATCGCCCATCATGTAGGTCAGGAGTTCCCGGAAAATCTGGTCGCGGTAATGATCCACCTGGTCATCGGTGGACATCACTTTTTGCGCCAGCTCAACGTCGCGGCGCACCACCGCATTCAGCGAATTGCGCACCTGCTCTTCCACCAGCTCGGACATGCGCGGCAAGTCCACATACGGCTTCACCCGGGGATGCCGCAGGATGCGCAGCGCCCCCTGCGCGATGTTCACCGCCTGGTCGCCGATGCGCTCCAGGTCATTATTGATGCGCGAAACCGCGAGCACCAGCCGCAAGTCCACAGCCATTAACTGGTGCAACGCCAGCAATTGCACAACGCGATCGTCAATTTCCAGTTGCAGCTCATTGACCGCGTCTTCTTCGTCGAGAACCCGCTTAGCCAGTTGCTCGTCCGACTCCAGCACCGCATGCACGGACTGGTGCACGGCGCGCTCCGCCAGGCTGCCCATCCAGAGCAGCCTCTCTTTCAGCTCGTTCAGATCTTTTTCGAAGTGACGTTCCATGGAACCCTTCCCATTTCCAGTTTACTGACTACCGCGCAACGCCAAATCACAAATGACTTCCGCGCCTCATCCAAAACGTCCGGTAATGTACGCTTCCGTCCGTGGATCGCTCGGTGTGGTGAACAAGTGCGGTGTCGGACTGAATTCGATAATCTGCCCGGTCAGCAGGAATGCCGTAAAATCGCTCACCCGCGCCGCCTGCTGCATGTTGTGCGTCACAATGGTGATCGTGGTCAGATTCTTCAATTCCACCATCAGCTCTTCGATTTTTGCCGTGCTGATCGGATCCAGCGCCGAACACGGTTCGTCCATCAGCAGCACTTCCGGCTCAACCGCCAGCGCACGCGCGATGCAAAGCCGCTGCTGCTGCCCGCCGGAAAGCTCGTACGCCGATTTGTGCAGGTGATCCTTCACTTCGTCCCACAATGCCGCGTGCCTCAGGCTCTTTTCCACAGTATCCGCTAGTGATCCTTTGTATCCGTTAATCCGCGGGCCGTACGCAACATTGTCAAATATCGATTTCGGAAAAGGGTTCGGCCGTTGAAACACCATGCCTATCCGCCGTCGCAACGCGGTCACGTCCTGCGCGAGGATGTTCTGGCCGTCCAGCAGGATTTCGCCTTCCAATCGTGATGTGCTGACCGTTTCGTACATGCGATTCAGCGTGCGCAACAGTGTCGATTTCCCGCAGCCCGAAGGCCCGATGAGCGCCGTCACCTTCTTATCGGCAATTCCCATGTTGATGTCGAACAGGATCTGCTTGGGACCGTAGAAGAAATTCAGCTTGGAAATGGTCATCCGCATTGGCAACGCGGCAGCCGTTTCACGGCTGGCAGAGGTGGTCAGATTGGTAACGATGTTCACGGATAACTCCGGCTTTGCGGACGCTTGCATTTAAGACCTCGGTACGGCGATGCCACGGGACAGTATCGTACGCGCTAGGATGTTGATGATCAAAACGAGCCCGAGCAGGACCAGTCCCGCGGCCCACGCCTGGCGGTGCCAGTCATCGTAGGGTGAAACCGCGTACGTGTAAATCATCACCGGCAGCGTTGCCGTCGGCTGCGACCATCCGTGGCTCTCGAACCGATTCCCGAAAGCGGTGAATAGAAGCGGCGCCGTTTCTCCCGCCACGCGCGCCAGCGCCAGCAGAATCGCGGTCATGATGCCGCGGTACGCCGCTGGCACAATCACCGTTGCGATCGTCTTCCATTTGCTCGCTCCCAACGCCATGGCCGCTTCCCGCAGCATCCGCGGCACGCTCTTCAGAAACTCTTCCGTGCTCCGCAGCGTAATCGGAATCATCATCATGCCCAGCGCGAAGGCCCCCGCAAACGCCGAGAAATGCTTGAACGGCAGCACCACCAGGCTGTAGGCGAAAATGCCGATCACGATGGACGGCACCCCGTTCAAAAGATCCGCTGAATAGCGCACGACGGACGCCATGCCCTTCCCGCTAAATTCCGCAAGGTAGACCCCGCCCAGGAACCCGATGGGCACACCCATGAGCGACGCCAGCAGCAGAATCTTGCCGCTGCCTACAATCGCGTTGGCCATGCCGCCGCCAGTCTCTCCCACGGGCTTTGGCAGCTTGGTAAAGAAATCCCAGTTGATCGAAGTGCCGCCGTTGAAAAACAGGTACCCCAGTATGAAGAAGAGCACCAGTACCGATACGAACGCGCAGACCCCCGTCATCGCCAGCATGAAGTTACTTACAAATTTTCGCCAGCGGAGTCTCCCGTTCATCATCCGCCCACCTCGCTGCCTTTTTGCGTGGTGAAGACGATCAGAAGGCGAGCCAGCCCGTTCAGGATAAACGTTAGCAGGAAGAGCACGAGTCCCAGGGCGATGAGCGACTGCAAATATAAATCGCCCGTAGCTTCCGTAAATTCGTTGGCGATTACCGCCGCAATCGAATAGCCGGGCGCGAAGAGCGATGCCGCAATCTTTGGCGTATTGCCGATGACCATGGTCACCGCCATGGTTTCGCCCAGGGCGCGCGCGAGCGCCAGAAAAATCGAGCCCATGATGCCGGTCTTCGCGAAGGGGACCACTACTTTCCAGGTCGATTCCCATCGCGTCGAACCCAGAGCCAAGGCAGCTTCCCGCTGGTCGCGCGGCACGGAAAGCAGAACTTCGCGCGATACCGAAATGATGTAGGGGATCACCATGATCGCCAGCACAATGCCCGCGGTCATGAAGCCGACTCCGTACGAAGGCCCCTTGAAAATCGGCAGGTACCCAAACGGCCTGTTCAACGCCGGATAAATTACGGTTCGCATCAGCGGCACGACAATGAAGACGCCCAACAACCCATAAATGACACTCGGCACCGCTGCGAGCAAATCAATGAAAAACTGCAGGGTGTCCGAAACGCGTGGCGGCGCCAATTCCGCCAGAAATATCGCTGCGCCGATTCCCAGGGGCACCGCAATCAACAACGCGACCGCCGACGTGACCATGGTCCCGTAGATAAACGGCAGCGCGCCGAATTGATCCATGATCGGGTCCCACACGGATGTCACAAAAAAGTGCAGCCCGAACTTCTGTCGCGGCAACGCCGAGTTTACCCACAACTCCCACACCAGCGCCGCCGTGATCAGCACCACCGTCGTCGCAAATAACAGAGTGATCAGCCGCGCGATTTCATCCCCGTCGCGCAGCCTCGTAAAAAAGGAACGCGAGCCCGTTACCGGGCCCGCGCCTTTCAAGGCTGTAGTGGTTGTTGCCACGTCCCTCCGGCAATGTTACTGAACGTTGTTGATGGCCTTCTTCTCTTTTTCAACCACTTCCTTCGGCAGCTTCGCGTACGAAAGCGCTTCCACCGAATTTTGGCCGTCAGTCAGCATCCACTTCAGGAAGCCCTTGATGGCGTCGCGTTTCCCGGCGTCCTGAAACTTTTGCGGAATCAGCAGCCATGTGAAGCTCGAGATGGGATACGCCGTCTTCCCTGGAGCATTCGTGATGCTCACGCGGAAATCATCCGGCATCTCTTTAGCCGCACCAGAGGCAGCCGCGGTCACGCCTGCCAGATCCGCTTTCACAAAATTTCCCGAGGAGTTTTTTACGGTCCCATAAGGAATGTTGTTCTGGACCGCGTAGATCAACTCGACATAGCCGATCGTATTCGGCGTGTTTTTGACGCTACCCGTGACGCCTTCATTCCCCTTTCCGCCGATCCCCGTGGGCCAATTGACGGAAGTGCCCTTGCCGACCTTGCTTTTCCATTCTTCGCTTACCTTGGACAAATAGTCCGTCCAGATATAGGTTGTGCCGCTGCCATCGGAGCGGTGAACCACCAGGATGTCTGCCGCCGGCAAGTTCACACCTTTGTTCGCGCTTGCTATGGCTGGATCGTTCCACTTGGTGACTTTTCCAAGAAAGATTCCAGCCAGCGCTTCCGGTGTGAAATTCAGCGCGCTGCTCACTCCCGGAATGTTGTACGTCGGTACGTCAGCACCCAGCACCGTCGGAAAATGCAGTATCCCGGTGCCGTTGTGCTTGTCCTGAAATGCCTTGATTTGGTCATCGTTCATCGGACCGTCGGTCGCCCCAAAATCCACGGTTCCTTCGGTTACCTGCTTGATGCCTGCCCCCGAACCCACCGACTGATAATTGAATTGAAAATTGGGATTTTGCGTGTGGTAGACATCAAACCATTTCGAATAGATGGGATACGGAAACGTTGCCCCCGCTCCGTTGATCAACAATGCGTTGTCTGCAAGAACGATCGCGCAGACCGCAAGCACACCTATTGCAAATCCGACAAATCGCTTCATGAGATTGCTCTCCTGCTGTTCGAGGTTAGGCCGCTAACACCCAAGTCTGCCCACTCGCCATTACAGCATTGTTACAATCCCTGTAGAGTCTGTTAAAATTCCGAAACATTTCCTGTAAAGGCCAGTAATGCCTTTGGACACTGGTAGTTACAGACCAGCCACAATTGAATCAACGCAAATGGGAAAGGGGGCAACCCATCGGGTCGCCCCTCCTTTTCATGTTTCGAACCAGTTGTTCGACCCTGGACTAGGGCAGGTAATAGCGGAACGAAGTCTCCACCATGTTGTCAACCGCCTTCGGCGCGATTGCCGGCGCTCCGGCTGCCACGCCGCCTGAACCAGACCATCCCACCTTGTACAGGTAAGAGTACTGGATACCCCACTGCACGCGGCCCTTTTCGCCCTGGTAGAACTTATGCCAGAAGCCAAGCGTGCCTTCGCCGATATACCGGATGTCGCCAGCGCACGTACCGCCGGTGCCAGGAGTGCCCGTTCCGGTGGGTACGACTTCGGTGGAGCAGCCTGTGTTGTTGGCCAGTCCTGAGCCATAGCCACCAATGCCATTGGTTGCTGTTGTATAGGTAGTTGTGGCAGGGATCGCCGGGGAAGTGCTCGTCGCCGGAATCGCGGGCGTGGTGACAATCTTCACCGAAGAGTATCCAGTGTAGGCTGCCCGGGAAGCATACTCACCGCCCAGATAGCCATACAGGTCAAACTTCGGTGATACGTGCCATTCCAGTTTGCCCAACCACTGTGCGTTGTGAATCGTCGCCAGCGTGCCATCGGGCCGTGCGGTTACGTCGGAAAGCTGCGCCGAACCAAATCGCCCGATACCGGTTCCGTATACGCCCTTGATGCTGGCATCCAGTTTCTTTGCGAAGAGAGGTACTGCGGCGCTGACGCCAAAACCGCCGCCAGTCTTCGAATCGTTATATGCAAATGCCGTAGAGGGAGCGGTCAGGAGGGCTCCCGTGCTGGAAGAGCAAAACGGCGAAGTGATCGGATTCCCCTTGAGGATAACGGTACCGGCAGCATTCGAAGCGGTGGGACTGAGGACCGCGCAAGGATAGATGCGGTCACGGAAGTCGCTCACGATGCCCAATATTTCATAATGGCCCCAACCCGGATCAAAGGCAGCCTTGAAGACGAAATCCGGTATTTTGTTGACCGTATAACCTGTGGGGTCGAAGGCGTTGTAGAGACCAGCGCTGTTTCCAGGCGCGTTAAAGAAGAAGTTCTGCGAAGTGGTCGCGGCTGCAGCGCCGGCCGCGCTTGTGGTAACGCTGTTAAATCCGCGGCCGCCGATTGTCGTCTGGGGATTCTCAGCCGAAACCCCCAAGGTGAACTTATCGCCGAAGCTCTTGGTCACGCGAACGGAAGGGATGCGCTCCCAGGTAAAGCCCACCACGTATTGCGGGTCAATCATCAGTGGCAAGGCTTCCCCACGGTTTGCGATGCCTTTCTTGTTTTCTGTGGCAAGCGTCCACATCTGCCCCGCCGTGAATGCCCATCCATTATCAAATTCCGCTCGGCCCCAACCCTGGCGCATCCGGAAGACATACGAGTTACTCTCGCGATTGTTTGAGGTCGTACCGGCGCCGAGGAAGTCGGTTTCAATGTAGCCAGTCACCTTGGCGCTTCCGACCTTCGACTCCAGCAGCAAGCTGAGACGTGACTGCCGTGCCGAGAAATTCATTTCTGTCACGCGGCTCAGCGAGCTGCCGCTATACGGAATCCCCGAAAACTGCGTGTTAATGTCGCCGCTTATTGCCCGTTGGCGATTAACGGTTGCAGCTTCAATGAAGCCGCCAGGCGTGATGTTAATTCCCTTGAAGCGAATTGTCGTCGGCCCCTTTTCTTCCGACCCGGACTGTTGGCCGCTCGTAGTGCCCACCGCCGAATTCACAACGGCCGCATTGCTCGCTGCCATGCTGGCCACCGTCGAATTCAGCGCCGTGGCCGTGGACTTTACTTCCGCCGAGGTCGTCACCGCTTCCACAGCTTTGGTGTTCGCTTCCGCCGCGCGCGCGTTGGCAGACGCCGCCGCTTCCCGTGCTTCCTCGATCTGGCGGTCGCGCTTGGAGAGTTCTTCCTTCAACATCTGGAGTTGTTCCTGCTGTGCCTGGAGGGCCTGGCGCAGTTCTTCCATTTGCGCCGCGAGTTCCGCGTTGGTCTTGGTTGCAGCATTTGCCGCCGCAGGCTTCGCGGGCGTTGCAGCCTTTTCTTTCGGTGCATCCTTCGGCGAATCTTTCGGTGAATCAGCGAAAGCCGTTCCGGACAGCAGGAACAGCGATAGTGCGAGTGATGCGAGTTTTCTCATTGCCTCTCTCTTTTTTTGCAGCAGATTTCGAATACGATCCCGGGAAATGCGTGCCACCCCGTTTGGGACGTTATGTGGGGACTCTTACGGCTATATCAATCCAATATGAATAGTCTGTAACAATCGCTTCGAGTGGCTGCATATCCTTTTTATTTACAGCAATTTACGCTTTGTGAAAGACTATCCACTTCGGTGAAGGAGCCACACAACTTCGGGCGTTAGATGGTTTCGACGGATGATTGGGTGCGCAAAAGTGGCGCCGCGGCGAGCTTCGCTCGAGGCTTTCCGGGGAAAGGTCGCAAAGTTTACATACCAAAATCTGCAAGGCGCGGAGGGGCGCTCAGCGTCTCTCGCCCATCTGATACGCCAGCATGATCTGTGTCAGCCGGTACTGATATTTCGCATCGGTATCCTGGAGATCGGCGTCCGTCTTCTGGAGTTCCGCCTGGCTAAATTCCACAATCGAGCTCAAGCCTAATTTGTACCTGGCCTGGGCCAATTCCAGTGCAAGGTTCGCCTGTTCCAAAAGCTGCTGCGTCACCGTCAGCCGCGCATACGCCTTTTGCGTATCCAGCCAGCTATTGCGTACGTCCCGGGCAAGGTTGTCTTCCATGTCTTGCAATTTCTTGCGCTTCATTTCCGTTTCCAGGTCGGCGCTCTTGGCGCGCGCATTGAACAGGAAGCCGTTAAAAACGGGAATGTTGATATTCACACCCACCCCGCCGTACCAGCTCGGAATATGGTCGTCGCGCACCGGGGCCTGGCCCACCACTCCTGTGGCGTTTACAGTCGGCCACCAAAGATCGTGTTCCGAGCGGCCGAATTTCTCCGCGGCAGTCACTTCATTCTGCATTGCCAGGATTTCCGGCCTCAACTGCGCGGCTTTCTGAATCAATTGCGTGGCATCCAGCAAAGGTGGCGCCGATGGCTGCTGATCCGGCTCAACCGCTCGAAAATTTTGGCGGTCGCGGTATCCCAGGATTGCGGAAAGAGTGGAAAGCGAGGCCTCATAATTATTATTCGATTCGAGCAGCAACAGCTTCGCCCGCGCCAGATCCACCTTGCTGAAACTCAGATCCAGATCGGATCGAAGTTTCGCGTCGGTCAGCGCCTGCACCTGATCCACCAGCGTCTGACGCGTTTTTACCGTGTCCTCCGCCACTTGTAGCAGCGCGTGCGTCTCCAGCGCGTTGTAGAACGATTCATCCACGGCAAGCACAATGTCCTGTTGCGTCGCGAGAGCGTTCTGGTCTTCCGCCTTGGCGTGGAACTGCGAGCTGGACACCAGGTTGGTGGTCCGTCCGAAGTCAGTAATCAATTGATTGACCGTAGCCCCTGCTGCGGCTCGCGGAAACAGAATTGGATTCGTCAGGGATCCCGCCGAGATTCTCGAACCCGAATTGGAATCCACCCCCGTCACACTCAGATTCACTTCCGGCATGAGTGCCGATCGCGCTTCTCGAACAAACTCTCGCGCTTGCAACGCACGCAATTTCCCCACCGTAATCTGCGGATTGTTTCGCACCCCGATACCCTCGGCTTCCTGAATCGTGAGCAACCTTTCATCGGGGTTCGCCGCAGCCGAAGTCCGTGTCGGAACACCACGCTGTTCTTGCGCTGCTCCGCACGTGCCCAGCAATGCAAACACCAGCGCCAGATGCATTGCCGCCTTCACGATGCCACCTCCGCTATCTCCGCGCGTTTTCTTCCGTGGATCACCAGATATACAGCGGGCACCAGAAAGACCGTCACGACCACGGAGACTCCCAATCCTCCAATGACCGCGCGTGCCAGGGGCGCATACTGTTCGCTTCCCGCTTCCACGCCCAACGCCATCGGGATCAGCCCCAACAAGGTCGCCAGTGACGTCATCAGAATTGGCCGCAGCCTCACTTTGCACGCCTCCACCACCGCCTGCTGCAAGCCCATCCCTCGCTCGTGCAATATGCCCGAGAACTCCACGATCAGGATGCTGTTGGACACCACAATCCCCGTCATCATGATCACCCCCATCAGCGACATGATGTTCAGCGTTGTGTGCGTGAGGAAAAGAAATACCACCACTCCCGCAATCCCCGGGGGAATCGCCGTCAGAATAATGAAGGGATCGATGAACGACCGGAACTGCGCCATCAGGATCAGGTACACCAGAATCACCGACAGCATCAGCCCGACGCCAAACCGGAAAAACGACTCATTCATCCCCACCACTGCTCCCTGCACGCGCACCATCGCGTTCTTTGGCAGCTTGAGCCCCTTCACGATCTGATTTACTTCCGCGCTTACTCCGCTCAAATCCTCGCTCTTTGGCATCACATAGACGTCCATCACCCGCCGGATCATGTAGTGGTCCACCTCCGTCGGTGTGTTGATCGGCACGATCCTCGCCACCGATTGCAGAGGCGTATACTTCGCGGACGTCGCCGCCCGCAAGGGAATATTTCGGAAGTCGGACATGGTCATCGAACCTACTTTATTGTTGGAATACTGAACCGTGAGCATGTAATTGTTTCCAGTCTTCGGATCGATCCAGTAACTTGGAGCGATCATTCCATTCGAGGTCAACGCGGTGATGACGTTGTCCACCACGTCTCGGGGCGTCAGCCCAAGCAGGCTGGCCTGCTTGCGGTCAATGTTCAATTCCAGCCCCGGATAGTCGTTATCCTGCGGGATCAGCACGTCGCTCACGAGCTTTGACGCCTTTAGCTGCAACGCCATCTGCCGCGCGATTGCATTCCCCTCATGCAGATCGTTGTCGCTCACCTGAATATCCAGCGGCGCCGGCAATCCCTGGTTCACCACCGAATCCACCAGTCCGCCTGCCTGAAAGTAAGCGCTCACTTCGGGCAAATCGCTGGCAAGTTTTTTCCGCACTCGCTCCATATATTCGTAACTCCCCACTTCGTGCTCCTCCTTCAGGCTGACCTGCACGAAGGCGGTATGCATCGCGGAATTGCTTGTGTAGATCGCCGACAAGTCCGGGGTAATGCCGATGTTGGACACAATCATGTCCAAATCATTTTTCGGAATGACCGAGCGGATTTCCTGCTCCACGTCCGCCACGTACTTATCCGATATCTCCAGCCGTGTCCCGGTTGGCATTTTCAGGTTGATCACAAATTGTCCGGGATCCGTTCGCGGGAAATAGGCTCTCCCCACGAACGGGAAAACGCCCGCCACCAGCAGCACGATGCCTCCCAGAATGAACAGCGCCGTCCGTCCTGGCCTCACCAATGCCCTGGTCACCCACGTTTCGTAAAAGCCAAGCAGTTGCTGAAACTTTTCGTTAAAGCCGTGAACAAGCTTTGCCAAAAATCCTCGCGGATTCTCGTGCGCTCCTTCTCCATGGGAATCCAGACGAATGAAGTACGCGCAATAGAGCGGCACCACGGTCATCGCGAAGATGTACGATGCGAAAATGGACAGCACCACGCCCAGCGCCAGATCCGTGAACAGATACTTGCTCACCCCGTAGAAAAAAGTTACCGGGAAAAACACGATCGAAGTCGTCGAGGTCGCCGCCAGCACCGCCAGCGCTACTTCCATCCCGCCTTTTTCCGCAGCTTCGCGCGGAGGCGCACCGTTTTCCATGAACCGGAAAATGTTTTCGAGCACCACCACCGAATCGTCAATCAGCCGGGAAAAAGCCAGCGCCAGCCCCCCCAGCAACATTGTATTGATGGACCCGCCCATCCCGCTCATCAGCAGGAAACACGTCAGCGCGGAAAGCGGGATCGAGAGCAGCACCGCGAAGGTGGCCCGTGGGCTGCCCAGGAACAGCAAAATCATCAGCCCGGTCAGGACCAATCCGATGCCGCCCTCTTTCAGTAGATTTTTGACGGCGGTCTTCACGAATACGGACTGGTCGAACACCACCGCAGTTTTCAAGGTCACCGGAATATCCACCAAATCTTTAATCGCTTCTTTCACTCCGCTGACGATTGCGATCGTGTTGCTATCACCGCCCTGCTTCAGAATCGGAATGTAGACGGATTTCTGCCCGCCGATCCTCACAATGTTCGTCTGAATCGCCCCCGCGTCCTCCGCCCTCCCAACATCAGCGACCAAGACCGAGCCCAGGCCCACGCTCTTCAGCGGTACCTGGTTAATCTCTTCCGCTCGCGGCACCTGGCTGTTGGCATAAATGTTGTAGTCCCGGTTCCCGATGCGCACGTCGCCGGCGGGCAAAATCAAATTGGAGCTGTTGACCGCGGTCACAACGTCCATCAGGCTCAACTGGTGGGCCTCGAGCTTCACCGGGTCCACGAAAACTTGAATCTGCCTGTATGTTCCTCCGAACGGCTGAGGCACGGACGCGCCCGGCACATTCGCCACCTGGTTTCTTACCTGAAACTGCGCCAGGTCTTTCAATTGGGTTTCGTTCAGGCCCTGCCCTTTCAGCGTCAACAGGCACACCGGCAGGCTCGAAGCATCGAACTTCAACACCACCGGCGGCAGCGTTCCCGGCGGGAGCCGCCGCAAGTCCGCCATCGCGAGATTCGCGATGTTGCTCAGCGCTGCGTTGGGATCCGTTCCGGGCTGGAAATAAATCTTAATCAGACTCACGCCGGTTAAAGAGCGCGATTCGATGTGGTCGAAATTGCTCGCGAGGGTAAAGAATCGCTCGAAGGTGTTGGTGATGTCCGCTTCAATTTGCTGCGGCGGCATGCCCGAATAAAACGTCGCCACCACAACCACGGGAATGTTGATCTGCGGGAATAAATCCACCGGCATGCGCACCACGGTGGTCACACCCACCACTGCAACCACCAGGCAAATCATGATTATGAAGTACGGATACGCCAGCGCAAACTTCGGCATCACTCTTCTCCCTCGGCGCCGGAGCCGCCGTCATCAATTTGTGTAGGTCGCATCTTCATACCAATCCCAAATTCCCCGCGGCCGCTGCCACGCAACCGCTCCAAAACCACCTGCCTCACGACGCCACCTGCGCCGCGTGTTTCTTCCCGTGAATCACCAGATACACGGCCGGTACCAAAAAGACAGTCAGGACAAGGGACGCTCCGAGCCCTCCGATCATGGCCCGGGCCAGCGGAGCATATTGCTCGCTCCCCGCTTCCAATCCCAGCGCCATGGGCAACAAGGCGAGAAGCGTTGCCAGCGAGGTCATCAAAATTGGCCGCAGCCTCACTTTGCACGCTTCCACCACGGCCGCCTTCACTCCCATTCCCCGTTCCTGCAAAATTCCCGAAAACTCCACAATCAGAATGCTGTTGGAGACCACGATTCCGGTCATCATGATCACCCCCATCAGCGACATGATGTTCAGCGTCGTGTGGGTCATCCACAAAAACACCAGCGCCCCCGCAAGCCCGGGCGGTATCGCGGTAAGGATGATGAAGGGCTCAATGAACGATCGGAATTGCGCCATCAGAATCAGGTACACCAGAATGACGGAGAGCAGGAGTCCCACCCCGAACCGGGTGAACGATTGGCTCATCCCCACCACGGCTCCCTGCACTCGCACCCGTGCATTCCGCGGCAGCGCAAGCCCCTTCAGCATCGCCCGTACTTCGCCGTCCGCGCCGCTTAGGTCCTCGCTTTTCGGCATCACGTACACATCAATCACCCGGCGAATCTGGTAGTGATCCACCTCAGTCGGCGTGTTGATGGGTTCGATCCTGGCCACCGATTGCAGCGGCGTGTACCTTGCGGAAGTGGCCGCCCGCAGAGGAATATTTCGAAAATCGGACATGGTCATCGACGCGATTTTTTCGTTGGAGTACTGCACCGTAAGCATGTAGTTGTTTCCGTTCTTCGGATCGATCCAGTAGCTCGGCGCGATCATCCCGTCGGATGTCAGGGCGGTGATCACGTTGTCCACCACGTCTTTGGGACTCAATCCCAGCAAGCTGGCCTGTTCGCGATCAATATTTAGTTCCAGCCCCGGATAATCGATATCCTGTGGGATCAGGACATCGCTGACGCGCTTCGATCCTTTCAGTTGCAGCGCGATGTTCCGGGCAATCCCGTAACCTTCGGCCATGTCGTTATCGCTCACTTGAATGTCCAGCGGCGCGGGCAAGCCATGGTTCACCACCGAGTCCACCAGTCCGCCGGTCTGGAAATAAAGGCTCAATTCGGGCAGGTCGTCGCCCAATTTTCGCCGCAGGCGTTCCATGTACTCGTAGCTTCCGACGCGATGCCCCTCTCTCAGGTTTATCTGCACAAACGCCGTGTGCATCGCGGAATTGCTCGTATAAATCGCAGAGATGTCCGGCGTAATCCCGATGTTGGAGACGATCATCTCCAGGTCGCTTCGCGGTATAACCGCGCGCACGTCCTCCTCCACCCGCGCGATGTACTTGTCGGTGACTTCCAACCGTGTGCCGGTCGGCGCCTTCACGTTGATCACGAATTGCCCGGGGTCGGTGCGTGGAAAATAGGCGCGCCCCACGAAGGGAAATGTGACCGCCGCAGCCAGAGCGATTCCACCGAGGATGTACACCACGGTCCTCCCGGGCCTATCGAGCACGCGCGTTACAGCCTTCTCGTAGCGCTCCAGCATTCTTTGGAATGACGCATTGAAGTGGTGTACCAGGTGCGACAGGATGCCGCGCGGATTTTCGTGAGTCTCTTGCCCGTGAGCCCCCATCTGGATAAATTGCGCGCAATACAACGGCACCACCGTCAGCGCGAACACGTACGAAGCAAAGATGGACAGCACCACGCCCAACGCCAGGTCGGTGAATAGATAGCGGCTCACTCCGTAAAAAAGAGTCACCGGAAAAAACACAATCGACGTTGTGCAGGTTGCCGCAAGCACCGCAAGCGATATCTCCATCCCGCCTTTTTCCGCCGCTTCTCGCGGCGCCGCTCCCTGCTCCATGAACCGGAAAATGTTCTCCAGCACCACCACCGAGTTATCAATCAACCGGGAGAGCGCCAGCGCCAGGCCGCCCAGAAGCATGGTGTTAATCGACCCGCCCATTCCGTTGACCACGAGTAGGCACGCCAGCGCAGAAAGAGGAATGGAGAGCAGAACGGCAAACGTGGCGCGCGGGCTGCCCAAAAAAAGCAGAATCATCAATCCGGTCAGAATCAGCCCGATCCCGCCTTCTTTAACCAGATTCTTCAGTGCGGTCTTCACGAAAATGGACTGGTCAAACACCACTGCCGTTTTCAAAACGTCCGGAATATCCACCAGGTGTTTCGTCGCTTCCCTGACGCCGTTCACAATTGCGATGGTGTTGCTGCCCCCGCCCTGCTTCAGGATGGGAATGTAAACGGATCTCTGGCCGTCGATGCGCACAATGTTGGTCTGTATCGCACCGGCGTCTTCCGCTTTTCCGATATCGGCGACCAGGACCGATCCGAGACCCACGGACTTCAGGGGAATCTGGTTTGCGTCGTTTGGGGACGCCACCTGGCTGTTGGCGTAAATGTTGTAATCGCGATTCCCGATGCGCACGTCGCCAGCGGGAAGAATCAAGTTTGAGTTGTTAACGGCGCTGACCACGTCCATCAGGCTGAGCTGGTATGCCTCGAGCTTTGTCGGATCCACATACACCTGGATCTGCCGGTAGGTTCCCCCGAACGGTTGCGGCACCGACGCACCCTTCACGTTGGCAACCTGGTTCCTCACCTGAAATTGCGCCAGATCCTTCAGTTCCGTTTCGTTGAGGCCTTCTCCCCTTAACGTGATCAGGCAAACGGGCAGACTCGAAGCGTCAAATTTCAGTACCACCGGCGGCAGCGTCCCCGGCGGCAACCGCCGGAGATCCGCCATCGCAAGATTCGCGACGTTGCTCAAAGCAGCGTTCGCATTGGTTCCCGGCTTGAAAAAGATCTTGATCAGGCTCACGCCCGTCAGCGATCGTGATTCGATGTGATCGAAGTTGCTCGCCAGGGTGAAAAATCGCTCGAAGGTGTTGGTGATATCCGCTTCAATCTGCTGCGGCGGCATGCCTGAGTAGAATGTCGCTACGACTACGACTGGAATCTTGATCTGCGGGAACAGGTCCACGGGCATTCGCGCGACCGTGGTCACGCCGAGCACCGCCACAACCAGGCACACCATGATGATGAAATACGGATACGCCAGGGCGAACTTCGGCATTACTTTGCCTCCGCCCCGCCTGGCCGGCTGCTGTCGATTTCCTTCGGGGCTACCTTCATTCCCGAACGGAACTCATTCCGGCTTCCGACTACCACGCGTTCTCCATCAGTCAATCCCCCGCGCACCTCAACCCGCATGCTTCCCTGTAAACCCAATTGCACTTTCCGTTCTTCCAGAACGTTCCTTGCATTCACCACCAGCACGCTTCCTTCGCTTGCATTCGTGCCCAATTCCACCGCTTCCAGAGGTACGGTCAACATGTCGCGATTGTCGGGGGGAGCTACGACTGCCTGCACGTACATGCCGGGAAGAAGCCTGCCATCGGCGTTTTGAAAATCGACTTCGGTTTCCATTGTCCGCGTCTGCGGATCCAGCGAGTCCGCGAAGCGCGACACTTTCCCCACATAATCCGCGTTCAGCGCCTGCACGTGCACTTTCACTGGATCGTTCAGGCGGATCTCTCCTGCGATCGATTCCGGAATCGGCAAGACCAATCGCAATACGGAAATTTGCGCGATGCGCACCACCGGCGTGGATTGCGTGCTGGATGCCGTGCCCGCGGCGATTAAGGAACCCGTGTCCGCGTAGCGAATCGTCACCACGCCCGTGAACGGCGCCACGATCCGCGTGTATTCGGAAAGCGCCACATACTGCTTGGCGTTTGCTTCGGCCACTTCCAACGCCTGCTGCGCCGCATTCAACGCCGCTTCCGCACTCGATACCTGCGCCTCTCCTTCCAGATCCTTTGCCTGTGCGTTGTCTACCTCCTGTTGCGCTACCAAACCTGCTTTCTGCTGCGCTGCCTGCTGCAATCGCTCATACATGGCATGAGTGGCGACGTGAGCGGACTTGGCCCGCTCGACGTCTCCCTTGGAGCGAAGAATTTCCTGCTTCGAGCGCCGCACCGCGGCATCCGCACCGGCGAGTTCCGCCGCCAGTTCGGGCACTTCCAGAACCGCGAGCGTCTGCCCCTCGGTAACGCGGGAGCCCACGTCCACGTAAATTTTCTTGATGTAGCCCGCGACCTTCGCGTGCACGTCCACGTCCTGAAATGGCTTAAACGCGCCGGCCAGTGTCAGGGGCGCGCCCAATTTTCCGCGGGAAACCTTGACCACCGCGGCCACGATTTCTCCACGGGCTTTGTCCGCATGCTCTGTGTCGTCGGCTTCCGTTTTTCCGTGGCGCCATCCGGCCCACAACGCGATCAGCCCCAAAAAGACGAGGCCCGCGATTACCAGCTTGCTCTTCTTTGACATTGCGTGTCCTTGTTACGACCGTCGGTTACGAACAATGCGAAAAACTCATCCTCGCGGATGTTCGGAATAGAGAACCGGGAACACTTCAGAAAGGGAGATGAATTGGGATCTGCCGGCTCCCTCTTTCCTGGGCCGGCATACAGAACAGAGTTATGTCAGAGGTGGGGGCCGCGACCAGACCGTGGATACAATGTCCGATTGCGGTACTTCTACTTCTCGCTCGAAGCCCCGGGCCACAAAACTTCCTGCGGGCGCCGCGAGTTCTTCGCGATCTGCTTCTAAATTTACATCTGCTTCGGGGATGTCGTCCTGAACCGGGCTGAAGTGTTGTAATTCCGAGGCGCCGACCGACGCGCGATTTCGTTGCAGGGTGTGAACTTCAATCGTGTCGTGGGAATAGTAGAGCGCCGCGAAGGGATTGTAGAGGATCAATGCCGCCAGGAGCACACAAACCCACACACGCAACCGCTGTGCCCGAATTGGGTGTTTCTGGTCTGGCATTTTGCTTCTGCCTATCC
>JGI12635J15846_10000278_pt1 | contig 41294 bp, 41 predicted proteins | sample BlaSpr_A8_OM2_M2_FD_15846 | JGI IMG/M metagenome (IMG submission 15846)
GCGTCCGATTCGGCTGCCTCGGCAAGCAGCGAAGCCGAAGCTGCGTCGGCTGCATCGGCGGCATCGGCCGTTCCCGTCGCGCCGAGCATGTTGCGCGCGCTCGCAGCGCCGCGCGTGCCGGTCCCGCCTATCGCGACGGAAGCGCGGGAAATAGCGCGGCCAGCAACTGCATCGAAAGCGCCGGCTGTTGCCAACGCGAAGGAAGCCACCCGCACCGCCGAGGCCCGCAAGGCGCCCGCCGCACCAACACCCCCGCCACCGCCGAAGGAACCCGCGCCGACCGCCGCGATTCCCCGCAACACCGGCAAAGGCGCCATCCAGACGTTGACGCCGTCTGGCGGCATCGACGAGTAAAGGAGAATCGCCATGCAAGCGCTGCAATTCGACAAGCGCGTCTGGCTCGAACGCACGAAGCGCATGTTCGCGGGCTTCGACAAACCGCTCGCGCTGATCGTTTTCCTGCTGCTGTGCGTGGGCATCGTGACGCTGTATAGCGCGAGTCTCGATGTCCCCGGCCGTGTGGAAGACCAGTTGCGCAACATCATGCTGACGTTCGGGCTGATGTGGATTCTCGCCAACGTGCCACCGCCCACGCTGATGCGTTTCGCCGTGCCGCTCTATACCATCGGTATGGCGCTGCTGGTCGCGGTCGCCACGTTCGGGCTGACCCGGAAAGGCGCGAAACGCTGGCTGAACGTGGGCGTGGTGATCCAGCCGTCGGAGATCATGAAGATCGCGATGCCGCTCATGCTCGCGTGGTATTTCCAGCGGCGTGAGGGCGGAATCCGCTGGTGGGATTACATCGTCGGCTTCGTGATCCTGATCCTGCCTGTCGCGATCATCGCCAAGCAGCCGGACCTCGGCACCGCCGTGCTGGTGTTCGCGGCGGGCCTCTTCGTGATCTATTTCGCGGGTTTGAGTTTCAAGCTGATCGTGCCAATTCTCATTGCGGCTGTGCTGGTGGTCGCGAGTATCGGCATATTTCAGGAGCGCATTTGCCAGCCGGAAGTGAACTGGCCGCTGATGCACGACTACCAGAAGCACCGTATCTGCACCCTGCTCGACCCCACCTCCGATCCGCTCGGCAAAGGCTTCCACACCATTCAGGCCGTGATTGCGATTGGCTCGGGCGGTACGTTCGGCAAAGGCTGGTTAAAGGGTACGCAAGCACATCTGGAGTTCATCCCGGAGAAACATACCGACTTCATTTTCGCGGTGTTTTCGGAGGAATTCGGGCTCGTGGGCGGGCTCGTGCTGCTCTTCCTCTACATGGCGTTGATCGCGCGAGGGCTCTTTATCGCGGCGAATGGAGCCACGCTGTTTGGACGCTTGCTGGCCGGATCGCTGACCATGGCGTTCTTTACTTACGCGTTCGTGAATATCGGGATGGTGAGCGGGATTCTGCCGGTGGTCGGCGTGCCGCTGCCGTTCATGAGTTACGGAGGAACCGCACTGACGACGCTCGGCGTCGCGGTCGGACTCATCATGAGCGTGTCGCGACAAAAGCGGCTGATGAAAGGCTAGGGGTTTTCTAAACCACACGTTGTTACAGCCAAGCCCGCAATGATGTTTTCATCGCGGGCTTTTGTTTTATTGCGGCCGTTCGCGCGCGAGTTCCGCGCTGAGTTGCTGATACTTCAGCTTCGCCGCAGGATCGCCCTGCGCCGCTGCCGCTGCGTAATACGCGCGTGCCACGTTGATGTTCTTCTGCACGCCATCGCCGCCGCGTTCATAAAACGATCCGGCCACATATTGCGCCGTCATATCGCCGCCTTCGGCCGCCTTCTTGTACCAGACGAACGCCTGCGCGTTGTCGCGCGGCGTGCCTCGGCCATCGAGGAATTGATTCGCGAGCGCGAGTTCCGCCTGGACGTGGCCCTGGTTCGCCGCGCGCAGGAACCAGCGGTGCGCCTCGACCGGATCGCGGTCAACAAACTCACCGTCGTCGAACATCTTGCCGTACACGTATTGCGCTTGCGTCATGTTGGCATCGGCGGCTTTGCGCAGCCACTTCTTGCCTTCATCCACATCCGCCGGGCCGCCTTCGCCGTTCACCAGCATCATCGCGTAGTTGAATTCGGCGAGACGGCTGCCCTTCTTCGCCGCACGTAAAAACTCCGAGCGCGCCGCGCCAAAATTACCCGCGTTGTAATCGGCGACGGCAGTTTGCGTCGCCAGATCACTGTTCTTGATGGTCTGCGCGTTTGCTGCACTGCACGCCAATGTCACCGTCACCGATACCGCCATAAAAACTGCGCCCAATATTCCGGGTTTCATGCCCTTGCCTCCTGCAACGCCTGTCGCGTTGCTTTTAACAGCCAGCCCACATCCGCCGATAACGCAATCACTTTCACGCCGGCTTCCGCATACAACCGCGCGCTCGCAACATCGAGCGCGAAGATGCCGCTCGCGATGCCCGCGTGTTTCGCGGCATCGATGATCTTCGTGATCGCCGCCAGCACCTCGGGATGTTTGGTATCGCCGAGATGGCCGAGGCTCGCGGCCAGATCCGCTGGTCCGATGAACAGGCAATCGACGCCGGGCGTCGCTGCAATTGCGCCCACATTCGCGAGCGCCTGCTCGGACTCGATCTGCACAATCGTCGATATCTGCGCGTTGGCCAAACCTACGTAATCGCGCCGGATTCCGTATGCCGCTGCGCGCACTGCGCCGGCAGCGCCGCGCAAGCCATCGCGTGCATCGGCATTCGGATACTGCGTGAGACGCACAACGTGTGCCGCCTCTTCCGCCGATTCCACGTTCGGGAACATCAGCGTGCGCGCGCCTGCGTCGAGCACGCGTTTCACCAGCCAGCCTTCATGCGCGGGCACGCGAACGATCGGCTCAGTTGGCAAGTGCGCCGCGGCAATCGCGCGAAGTTGCGCGACGACGTCGTGGCTGTCGTTCGGCGAATGCTCCATGTCAATACAGAGCCAGTCGAAGCCCGCATGCGCCACGGCTTCGGCCACGTCCGCGCTGCCGAGCGACAACCACAGGCCGAACAACGTGCCGGATTCGTTGAAACGTTGCTTGAGGAGATTGGTGTAGGTGCTCATCGCGTGATCCTGGAAAGATCGAACGCGGCGGGATAGGTGGCAGGCATGTCTCGCTCCGATAGGGCTATGTCGCTGGAATGCACCGCAGCAAAACGCGCGGCTTGTGCAACGATCATACCGTGACAAAAGCGCGCTGGCTGAAGGCCAGCCTTGGAAGCTGAGGCCTCGGAGACTTTAGACGCCTTCGACGTCTGCCCAGCAATTCGGCGTTTCGTACAAGCGGATGCGCTTGAGCTTCAGATTGACGCCGTAGTGCGCGTCATAGACGCCGGAGAGAATCCGGAACGCCTCGGCTGCAAGATTTTCGACGGTTGGAATACGGTCGAGCACGATGGTTTTATGGTCGGCCATGGACTCAAGAAAGCCGCGTACTTTTTCATCGCGTGCATAGACGATAAACGCGTGGTCCCACTTGTTGACCAGGTGTTCCATGGCCAGCGCCTTGACGTCGGCGAAGTCCATCACCATGCCGCGATCCGGCGCGCCTTCGGTTTCGACGAGTTCGCCTTGCAGCGTGATTTCGAGCACGTAACGATGGCCATGCAGGTTACGGCACTGGCTGCGGTGATCGGGGATGCGGTGGCCCGCATCGAATTCGAGTTTTCGGGTAATCGTCTGCACGTCGGCTCAGCTTGGGCGTGATTCGCGTTAGGGGATGTTGAGGTACTTGTGCGTCTGCATGGACAGGCGCCATTGCGGATGCCGCTTGCACCAGTCGATGGCGAGCTTCGTATTGATGTCGCGCGACGGGCCATCCATGGGTTGCACGAGGAAATACTGGAAGTCGAGTTTCGCGTAATCGGCCAAAGGCTGATTGTCTTGCGGCACGACAACTTTCAACTCGTTGCCCTTCGTCACGACCAACGGCGCGCCGGCCTTCGGGCTCACGCAAATCCAGTCGATGCTATCCAGCACCGGCAGCGACCCATTCGTTTCGATGGCCATTTCGAAGCCCGCTGCATGCAGGGCATCGACGAAAGGCTGATCGATTTGCAGCATCGGCTCGCCGCCTGTGCAGACCACGAACTTGTGCGCTTCGCCTTCAGGCCATTGCGACGCGATCATCGCGACAAGCTCAGCCGGCGTCCGATATTTGCCGCCATTCTCACCGTCCGTGCCAACAAAATCCGTGTCGCAAAACTGGCACACGGCGTCCGCGCGATCTTCCTCGCGACCCGACCAGAGGTTGCAGCCGGCAAAGCGGCAGAACACAGCCGGGCGGCCGGCGTTCGCGCCTTCGCCCTGCAACGTGTAGAAGATTTCCTTTACTGCATACGTCATGATTAAACCGGCTCGGTGGTGACTTGCTCGCCTGACTTGTAGGCTTCGTAGCCGCGCTTGCGCAGCTTGCACGCTGGGCATTGGCCGCAGCCGAAACCCCACTCGTGGAGCTCGGCGCGCTCACCGACGTAACAGGTATGCGTTTCGATGCGCACCAGTTCCACCAGCGCTTCGCCGCCTAGCTGTTCGGCTAGCCGCCAGGTATCGGCTTTATCGAGCCACATCAACGGCGTCTCGAGCAGGAAGCGGCTGTCCATGCCGAGATTGAGCGTGATTTGCAGCGACTTCATGGTGTCGTCGCGGCAATCGGGATAGCCCGAGAAATCCGTCTCGCACATGCCACCGACCAGCACCTTCAGACCTCGCCGGTAAGCGATGGCGGCTGCGATCGTCATGAACATGAGATTGCGGCCGGGTACGAACGTGTTAGGCAAACCGTTCGCGCTCGCTTCGATTTCGATCTCACGCGTCATGGCGGTATCGCTGATCGCACCGAGAACCGACAGGTCGATCATGTGATCTTCGCCGAGCCGCTCAGCCCAGTGCGGGAACTGCTGTTTCAACGACGTACGAAAGCCTTCGCGGCATTCGAGTTCCACGCGATGCCGCTGGCCATAGTCGAAGCCGAGCGTCTCGACGGTCGTATAGCGGTCGAGCGCCCAGGCGAGGCATGTGGCCGAATCCTGGCCGCCGGAAAACAGCACCAATGCGCTGTCCTTAGCGTCTGTCCGAGTCACCGTGAACTCCATGAATGAGGCTTGAGTGGCGCGCCGTGGCGTGGCATTTCGCGCTAGACCTAGCGACTGCCGTGTCAGCGCCGGGCCACACCAGTATAGGTGGCGAAAGCGGGTGCGCTGCGGGCTCATTGCGCCCAAGTCTTTGAAGAACCAAGGATTTTACCATGGCGCCGTTTTGACGCACCGGGGCAGCATTGGGACGACGAGGGTTGGCAGCTCAAACGCGTCTTTCGGACACAATGGAAAATGCCCGGAAACCGCAAGGTTTCCGGGCATTTTTTGCAACTGTGGTGGCCTGGGACGGAATCGAACCATCGACACGCGGATTTTCAATCCGCTGCTCTACCAACTGAGCTACCGGGCCACGAAGAACGAAAGTATATCAAAGTGGATTATGTCGCTCAAGTGCTTTTTGGCACCTTTTCACTGCAACGATCCTGGAACCCAAGCCAGTCAAGCCTCGCTCTTGTTCTTGCCGAGATCTACGCCCAGCTGCTTGAGCTTGCGGTACAAGTGCGTGCGCTCCAGTCCCGTCTTCTCCGCCACGCGCGTCATGCTGCCGTTCTCACGCGCCAAGTGATACTCGAAGTACGCGCGCTCGAAGGCATCGCGTGCATCGCGTAATGGGATGTCGAAGGAAATGGAGGCCGTCGCGCCCGCTGGACTCGCCGCCGCGCCCAGCGCGTTGCCATCGGCGCTAGCAGCTAGATTCAGCGATGAAGCCACCGGCAACGCAGCCGATGCCGGCACCGCCGAACCGCTCGACGGCAACGGCGGCCGCATGGCCGTGTTCGCGATCGGCGCTGCCGCCGTTCCACGGGCAAGACCCTGTTCAACAGCCTTGAGCAATTTTTGCAACGCGATCGGCTTCTCGAGGAAATTGAGCGCGCCGATCTTCGTGGCTTCAACCGCCGTATCAATAGTCGCGTGGCCCGACATCATGATCACCGGCATGGTGAGCTTGCCCTGCGCCGCCCATTCTTTCAGCAGCGTCACGCCGTCGGTATCGGGCATCCAGATGTCGAGCAGCACGAGATCCGGCGCCTGCCGCAACCGATACTCCCGCGCATGCTGCGCATTCTCCGCCGTCTCCACCACGTGACCTTCGTCGCTCAGGATCTCCGAGAGCAATTCCCGGATTCCCATTTCGTCGTCTACCACCAGGATGGTTGCCATTTACGCTGCCCTTGTCTGCACTAATGCTTTTGTCGTTCCGTGGCTCGCAGCCGTCGAGGGCGGCGTCGCGCCCGGTTCGGCGGTATCGTCCGCGAGTTGCAGGAACAGAATCGAGATCTGCGCGCCTTCGATCACGTCAGCGGTCTTCGAACGATTGCGGATGTCGATGCGCGCGCCATGCTCGTCGACGATCTTCTTCACCGTTGCAAGACCCAGACCCGTGCCCTTGGCCTTCGTCGTCACATAAGGCTCGAACGCGCGCGAGAGAATTCGCGCGGGAAAACCAGGACCGTTATCCGATACCGTCAGCCGCACCGCCACGCGGGCATGTCCTGAGGCATCGGGGTCGCCATATTCTACTGTCTTCGTTTCAAGTAGCACGCGCGGCTCGGCGACATCGGCTACCGCGTCCTGCGCATTTTGCAAGAGGTTGTGAATCACCTGACGAAGCTGCGTGGCATCGCCGCGAATCACCGGCAATTTTGTCAGCTCGATGGTGATATGACTCTTGCCCTCTTCAATGCCATACAACGTCAGCACTTCCGTCACGAGATCGTTGAGCTGCAGGTTGCCAAGAACAGCGGGCGGCGTACGCGCGTATTCGCGGAAATCGTCGACCATCTGCTTCATTGCCTGCACCTGGTTCACGATGGTGGTCGCGCCGCGCTTGAGCACGTCGGCGTCGGCGGGAGCGAGCTTGTCAGCCAGCTTCATCTGCAGCCGTTCGGCCGACAACTGAATCGGCGTGAGCGGATTCTTGATCTCATGCGCAAGCCGCCGCGCCACTTCACCCCATGCGACCGAACGCTGTGCCGAGATGACGTCGGAGATATCGTCGAATACGACTACGTAGCCGGTCGTTTCGGCGTCGTCGGTATCGCTTTCGGTCAGGGTCAGCAACTGCGTACCGCGTACCAGCAGGGTCAGCGGATCGGTCTCGCCGGGCACGGGAACTGCGAGTTGTTGCTGCCAGTGACCGCGATCGCCGATAGGCCGGCCGCTGCCGCTCGCCGCCGCGTCGCGATCAGCGAAGGCTTTACGGACCATCGCGCCGAACTCCGCCAACACGCCAATTTGCTCCAGCGGCAGATTCAATGACCCATTGAACGGCTGCCGGAAAATACGCTCAGCGCCGCGATTCGCCGTCGTCAAACGGAACTGGCGGTCGAACACGAACACGCCCGCCGTCAGGTTCGCGAGAATACTCTCGAGATACGCCTTCGAATGCTCCAGCGCGATGCGATTGTTCTCGACTGCCGCGCGCGCCTCGGACAACTGCCGCGTCATCGCGTTGAACGACTGCGTGAGGAAACCGAGTTCGTCACGCGACTTCACTTCGCGCTTTGGCGTGTAATCGCCCTCGGCCACTTCCTTCGTCCCTTGTGCCAATAGGAACAACGGCCGCGCGAGCTGATTGCCGAGCGCGAGCGCCAGCATCATCGCAATGAAGGTCGCGAGGAACAACGCGAGCGTCAGCGTGCCAATGTACATCTTGCGCAAACCGGTGCGCCCGAGCGCCTTTTCCTGATACTCGCGATACGCGCGCTGCACAGCGTCAGCGTTACGCGCGAGCCCGGTACTGACCGGCTGTTCGATTTGCAGGAATCGTTCCGCCGGCTGCAACTCGGTGGTGGAACTGTCGGGGATCTTCACGATCACCCGCAGCCTCAACGCGCCCTTCGACCCCGTCTGACTCGAATCGCCGTCGACCTCGCCTTCGATAGCCCCATACGGCCGGCTGCGCGCCTGGTTCAGTTGCAGTGGCGACGGCAAATCATCGGGCACGAGCGCGGCAAAATTACTTGATGCCTGCGCCACCACGCGCACGTCGGGCGCGGTACCGGAGCCGCTTCTCGCCGGTTCGACGATGGTCGCGTCCTGCACGTTGAACTGATCGCGCAGGCGCAAGAGCGTGAGCGTGAGGCTGGTCGGATCGGCGCTGGCAAGCTGATCGCTCATCAGACGGCCTTTGTTCTGCAGATCCGACAACGATGCGTCGAGCATGCCGCGCCCGAGATTCAGCCCCGACGTGAGCGCGGTTTCCACATTCACGTCGAACCATGATTCGATACTGCGCGACACGAACTGATACGACACCACGTAGATAATCCCGCCCGGCACCACGCCCACGAGCGCGAAGATAAACGCGAGTTTCGCGAGCAGCCGCGTTCCGAACTTGCCCTGCCGCACCCGCGTGATGATGATCGCCAGCAGCCCGATGACGATGAGTATCAGCACGACCGCCACCGCGAGGTTCGCGGAGTAGAGCCACTGATAATAGCGATCGAAGAACTCGGTGTTAGCGCTGGCGAGCGCCAGCATCACGAGCAGCAGAATGGCCGTCAGCGCGACGGTCGTCACAAGCACGCGAACCACGATGCCCGTCATGTTCGTGCGGCGCAGCGGCCGGCGGCGAGGTTTATTTAGCACTGGTCGCCGCCGTAAAAGTGAAACGCTTCCAGTCGGAAGAGAGATTCCAGTCGCGGTTGTTGACCGCGTCGATCTGGAACGGCTTGGGCATCAACGCTATATCGAGCTGCATGCGCACCGACGCGTTATAGGTCTCGCCGGGCTTGACCTGATTACGATCGATCACGTGCCACGACGTTACGTGCTTGACGACCGCGAGCGCCTCCTGAAGCGTGGCGAAGCCGAGCTGCAAGCCCCCCGTGGAGACACGATACTCGCGCGTCAGCGGCTGAAACGAAAGCCTGATGCTTTGCGACACGCTCACCGGTTCTTCGTCGAACCAATACCAGCGCGGCCGCGACAAACTGAAATCGGTTGTGAAATACAAAGGCACGCCCTTGTTCACGGCGTCTTCAAGACTGTTGTTGAGATCGAAGTCGAAACGGGCGTCGAGGCTCCAGCCGGATCCGTCCGCCTGCAACGACGCACGCTGCACAGCGACGGGATCGGCCTGCGCGGCCGAAACGGGCATGAACGACAGCGCAAGGCTCAACAACAAGGCCAGCACGGCCTGGCCGGCAGGCGCGAGCCGCAGCGAAAAAAAGCGTTTGATCGTCACCGTTTCTGAAAGCGCGCGTAGAAGAATCCGTCGTGGTCCGCAAAGGCTTCCGCGTCCCGCGTTAATGTTGAGCGGGTACGTTGCGCCTCGCCTGAATTGTCCGTCAGCGAGTTCGTGACCGGGTCCGGTGATACTTGCAAGCCAGCCGTGCCGGCTCGGCTGACTGTCGGCAATAATTGCCCCGGCGCGTCCAATCGTACCGCATCTTCGTGCACCGCTCCAAACCACTGCGCCTGCAACTCGCCCTCTTCGGGAAAGATCGAGCACGTAACGTAGAGCAACTCACCACCGGTCGCAACCAGCGGCCAGAGTGCGGCGAGAATGCGGCGCTGTTCTTCGACCAGCGCGGCGATATCGGTCGGACGGCGCAGCCAGCGAATGTCAGGATGACGGCGCACGATCCCCGACGCCGAGCACGGCACGTCGGCAAGGATGCGATCGAACGGATCGCCGTCCGACCAGCCGGCCGGATCTCCTGCATCACCCACGCGAATCTCCGCGTGCACATTCAGACGCTGCAGATTCTCGCCAATACGCCTCGCCCGCCCTGCATCGCTTTCCACTGCGATCAACTCGACGTTCGCGAGTTCGAGCACATGGCCCGTCTTGCCGCCGGGCGCAGCGCAGGCATCGAGCACGCGCATACCGTCGCGCGCGTTCAGCAACTGCGCGGCGAGTTGCGCGCCTGCGTCCTGAACCGAGACGACGCCATCGGCGAAACCGGGAATCTTGTCGACCGCCATCGGCGTCTTGAGGCGCACGGCATGAATGCCCGCGGCTTCGGCTTCTATGTGCTCGGCCTTGAGGACGTCGAGATATTGCGCGACGCTCATCCGCCGTGCGTTCACGCGCAAGGTGAGCGGGCCTTGCCGGTTACCGGCGTCCAGGATGTTTTCCCATTCGTCGGGCTGGCCGCGCTTTACGGCGTCGATCCACCACGCGGGATAGTTGAAACGTGCGACCGGATCGCTTTGAACCTCGGTCAGCAACGTCTCGCGCTCACGCAGGAACGAGCGCAACACCGCGTTGACCAGACCCTTCGCAAACGCAAATTCCCGCCGCGCCGCGATGGCGTTGACGGCTTGATCGACAACGGTAAACGGCGTGTAAGCAGCGTCGGCTTCGTCGTCCACCAGCAGTGCGAACGCGCAGACCATCACATTCGACACGTGCGGCGGCGGCGCCTTGCGCACCAGCTTCGCGAGCAGCGCGTCGGCCACGGCGAGACGCCGCAACGTGCGATAAGCGATGTCCTGCGTTGCTCCACGCGATGCCGCCACGTGCGTTGCCGCAATCACCGTCTGCAACGCCGCGGGCAACGCGGAACCGGCGCGCACTGCGCCGACCGCTTGCGCGGCGGCATCGAGCGCGAACGCGAGTGAATCGGGAGCGAGGTGAAGCGTAGCGAGACGGGCGTCGGACGACGCTCGGCTGCTATCCGCCGATGAAACGGCGCGGCGTCGGGAAGGCTTTTCGGTCATGTCGGGGCGAAGGCGTTCGAGCCGGCCAATGCCGGTCCGCACAAACGAAGCATTGTAACTTGCGAGGGGTTTGGGCCTGAGATAGGCACCTGCATGCTGTCCGAACGGACGGGATTGAAGGCGGTTTCGCTGTTTATGACAAGACCCATCGCCGCTTGCGCGGCGATGGGTCTATGGCCTGCGCCCTTAATGCAATCACTCCATACGCCCGGTTCGCGCCATCTCCATCAGGCGTGCGACGCGCTCTTCGGTGGCCGGGTGCGTCGAAAAGAGCTTGGAGATTCCGCCGCCCGCCAGCGGGTTCATGATCATCATCTGCGCGGTGGCGGGATGCTGCTCGGCGGTCGGAAACGGCACGCCCGCTGCATAGGCGTGAATTTTCTCGAGGGCGCTGGCGAGCGCTTGCGGATCGCCGGAAATCTGCGCGCCGCCGCGATCAGCTTCGAATTCCCGTGCCCGCGAGATAGCCATCTGGATCAACGCACCGGCCAGCGGCGCCAGCATGGCTACAGCAATACTGGCGATCGGATTCGTGCGTCGGCCATCGGAATCCCGGCCGCCAAAGAACATGGCGAACTGGGCCAGCGCCGAGATTGCACCGGCCATGGTCGCCGATATTGTCGAAATCAAAATGTCGCGATGCTTCACGTGCGCCAGCTCATGCGCCATCACACCGCGCAACTCGCGCTCGGACAACACCCGCAAGATGCCGGTAGTCGCCGCAACAGCCGCATGTTCCGGATTACGCCCGGTTGCAAACGCGTTGGGCGCGTTTTCATTGATGAGATAAACCTTCGGCATCGGCAACTGCGCGCGCGTGGCGAGCTCGCGAACCATGCGGTAGAACTGCGGCGCGCTGGCTTCGTCGACTTCCTGTGCGTTGTACATCTTCAGCACGAGCTTGTCGGAGAACCAGTACGAGAAGAAATTCATCGCGAGGGCGACGATCAGCGCAAGCGCCATACCCTTGCTGCCGCCGATCATTCCGCCGATCACGACAAAAAGGGCCGTGATCGCAGCCATCAGCATCGCGGTTTTGACCCAATTGAACATGTCTTGAACTCCTCACCCAATATCAATGCGCGTTAAGCGCGAGCGGCCAAAACGGCCTTTTTGCCTGACCGAACAGTTCGGCCACGAATTGTAAGCAAAATGTTAGATAAGGGCATCCCGGAAAAATTCAATCACCTGTGCGAAGTCGCCAGCTTGATGCCCAATCCGACGAATGCACTACCCACAACCCTGTCCAGCCATAGCTTTACGCTCGGCTTGCCGGAGAAGCGTTGCGTCACGCTGCCCGCGATCCACGCCACGAACGTATTCCAGAATGTGCTGACGAGCACGAACACAAACCCGAGCGCGAGGAACGCCAGCGTCTTGTGCGAGCTGTCGACGGCAACGAACTGCGGGATGAACGAGACGAAAAACAACACCACTTTCGGGTTCAGCACATTCGTGACGAAGCCTTGCGCGAAGAGTTGCTGGAGCGACTTCGGCGCGGTGCGGACACGACGTTCTTCGGCTTGGTCGTCACGCGCTTTGGCGGCGGGCTTGGCGAAGATCAGCCGCACGCCGAGATAGATCAGATAAATNGCGCCGGCAAACTTGACAANTGTGAACGCCGTCGCCGATGCAGCCAGCAACGCCGTGAGCCCGAACGCACAAGCCAGCGTATGCACNATGCACCCAAGCGCAATGCCCAGCGCCGACACCACACCCGCGCCACGTCCTTGCGCGACGCTTCGGCCAACGATNTACGCCGTATCCGGCCCCGGCGTAACGCTCAGCAACATGACGGCGACGATAAACAGCGTGAAACCAGTGATTCCAAGCATCGCGGGACCTTTGGTGAATTTTGTTTTTGACTGGCTTGCCGTTGCGGCTACGGCGTGGGTGAATGCGCATGGTCACCGTTTCAGGCGCCCGGCGTGACTTCCCGAAGTTCGAATCGTTGCCCTTTAACAATAGGCGATCCGGCAAGAAATTCGCGTACGGGCAGACGTTTGCCACCTGGCTTTTGCAACTGCGAGAGACGCAAGCCGCCCTGACCACACGCAACCACGACCCCCTCCGGACCGCTGTCCACAATCACGCCAGGGTGCGCATTGCCCGTCAATTCGACCGGTTCGGCCTCCCAGATCTTTACGACTACGCCGTCGAGCGTCCCGAACGCGCCGGGAAACGGATCGAAGGCTCGAATCTGGCGCGCCAGCATGCTCGCCGGACGACGCCAGTCGAGCGCCGCTTCGTGCTTGGCGATCTTCTCCGCGTAAGTCGCGCCGTCTTGCGGCTGCGGCGTGGCGGGCAAGGCGCCGTCGCGCTCGAGATCGCGCAGGGCATCGACGATCAAATCAGCGCCCAGTTGCGCCATGCGGTCATGCAGCGTGGCGGTAGTGTCCGTCGGGCTAATTGTTATGCGGCCCTCGCGGATCATCGCGCCGGTGTCGAGTCCCGCGTCCATCTGCATTAGCGTAATGCCCGTCTCGGCGTCGCCAGCTTCGAGCGCACGATGGATCGGCGCAGCGCCACGCCAGCGCGGCAACAGCGAGCCGTGAATGTTGATGGCGCCAAGCGGCGGGATGTCGAGCACTTCCTGCGGCAGGATCAGCCCGTACGCCGCGACCACCATGACGTCGTGCGGCGTGGCCTTCAAACGCTCGATAGCAGCGACCGCTTCCTCAGGATACTTGCCATTGCGCCGCAATGAGGTCGGCTGCGCCACTGGCAAGCCGTGTTCGACGGCAAACCGCTTCACCGGGCTCGCGGCCAGTTTCATCCCGCGCCCGGCGGGCCGGTCCGGCTGAGTCAACACGAGCGGCACGTGAAAACCCGCCGCGTGAATGGCGGCCAACGCGGCGGCGGCAAATTCAGGCGTTCCAGCAAACACGACACGCAGCGATTGAGTCATCGATTCAGCAACCTGCAAATTCCCGCATCAAACTTCATGAACCGACGCGTTACAGCGCCTTTTCGAGCTTTTTCATCTTGCCGCGAATCCGCGTTTGCTTAAGCGGCGACAAGTATTCGACAAACACGTGCCCCATCAGGTGATCCATCTCGTGCTGGATGCACACGGCGAGCAACTCGTCGCAGTCAATTTCGAACGTCTCGCCTTTCTCGTTCAGCGCCCGCACGCGAACCTTTTCCGGCCGCTCGACGAAGTCGTAAATGCCAGGCACCGACAAGCAGCCCTCCTCGTGATCCTTCTTCTCGTCGCTCGCCCAGATGATCTCAGGGTTGATGAATGCCTGAAGCTGGTCGTGCGTGTCCGACGTGTCGATCACGACCACGCGTTCGTGTACGTCAACCTGGGTCGCGGCAAGGCCGACGCCGGGTGCCGCGTACATGGTTTCGGCCATGTCGGCGACGAGTTTGCGAATCCGGTCATCGACGACTTCTACGGGCTTCGCGACCTTGTTCAGCCGCTTGTCCGGGTACTTGAGTATGTTGAGCAGAGCCATGATTCAGATTATCGACGCACGCCGCAGCGCGCGATAGTCGGCCATTCGGCCAGGTTGTAAAAGAGTGCCGGTATCGAGAAGATGATTGGGCTGAAACGCGTCGATTCAACGCCGCGTCAGTGGTGCTCGTGGAGCGGCAACGCCTTGCCCGAACGACCGGCAACATGACCGTTCGGCAATCCTTTCGTATTTCGGGATATGAAAATTTTAACATGACGCCTTTCCAGTTGCTGACGGCCGACGCCGCGCCCCATCTGGGCGAAACCGATTCGCAGGACATTTCAGCCTGGCTGCGATTGGCGAATGCGAGTGGTTTACCGCCCATCGCGCTACGTGCGTTGCTGGCAGAGTTCGGCGGTCCGCAGGCGGACAGCGTAACCGGTTGATTGCTGGACTCGTGAGTGGCGTACTGATCGTCGAAGCAGCCATGCGCTCGGGTTCGCTGATTACCGCTCGGCTCGCCACGAAATGGGGCGCGATGTATTCGCGATTCCAGGATCGATCCACGCGCCGCTGTCGCTCGGGTGTCATCGGATGATCAAGCAGGGGGCGAAGCTCGTGGAGACGCCCGAGGATATTCTCGAGGAGTTCGGTTTAGCGGTCCCGAGCGAAGCGGCGGAGGCTCCCGCTTCGAAGCCACGAAGGCGGGGGAAAGCACGTCCAGCGGAGGAGGCCAGCGCCGACCCGGCATCCAGCGAATTTGCGCTCGAACTTCAGAGCGCGTCAGTGTCAGCTTTCGCCTTGCGCGGTAAGCCTGCCAGCGCATCGTGGGCATCGGCATCGATAAAACCTGCCAACCCCGAAGCCGAACGCCTGCTCGACGCACTCGGGCACTCGCCCGCGACGCTTGAAATTCTTGCCGAACGGACCGAAATGGATAGGGCGACATTACAAAGCCTGCTGCTGCAACTCGAATTGACGGGGCGAATCGGCGCGCTACCGGGAGGACGCTTTGCCCGGCTTGAACGCTGATTTTCCGGCGTCATGCTACATTCGCGACAAAATCGGCTGCTTGCAACGCCGGACAAATCACTTACGAAGAGGACTGCAAGGAACCATGCCCGCGCTGAATCTCGACACCGACGCCGATCAGATTGCCGAGCGTCTGGCCAACGCCGGCACGCTGCTCGTCGCCTGCCTGTGTGCCGAATGGTGCGGGACGTGCCGAGATTATCGCGAAAGTTTTGACCTGCTCGCAGACGCTCATCCGGACGTCTGCTTTGCGTGGATCGACGTCGAAAATCAGGCGGATCGCTTCGACGATCTCGATGTGGAAAATTTTCCGACCATCTTGATAGAGGACGCCGTGACCACCCGTTTTTTTGGAACGGTGTTGCCGCAAACGTCCATTGTTGCGCGGATGTTGACGGACTTCAGCGCGTTGCCGGGGGTCGTCGGCGCGCCGAAGATACGACCCGCGCTGGTCGCCGCTTAAATCGAATCCAACCGGCAAGACGAACCTGCGCGGTCAACCCGCGCAGTTAAGCGCGTTCGTGAGCTGAAACGGCTTTCACGGTCGCTTCACAAAGCGCCCACATTCACCGTTCGGCATCCCGCGTTTCATCAAATGCCAGACCGCGCGCCGCGCGCCATATGCTATAAAGCGGACGTTAACGGGTCCGAACCGTGGTGGCGCCAGCCGCCCGAACCCGGCCTCATGCCAGTCCCTAACTAGAATCGAGTCATGTCCAAAGCCCTGATCATTGCTGAAAAGCCTTCTGTCGCGAACGACATCGCGCGCGCTTTGGGCGGCTTCACCAAGCATGACGAGTATTACGAAAGCGAAGACTACGTGCTGTCGTCGGCTGTCGGCCACCTGCTCGAAATTGCCGCGCCGGAGGAGTTCGAGGTCAAGCGCGGCAAGTGGAGCTTCGCCAATTTGCCCGTCATTCCGCCGCATTTCGACCTGAATCCGATCGCGAAAACCGAATCGCGGCTGAAGGTGCTGACCAAGCTGCTCAAGCGCAAGGACGTCGATCGCCTGATTAACGCCTGTGACGCGGGGCGCGAAGGCGAGCTGATTTTTCGCCTGATCGCGCAGCACGCGAAAGCCAAGCAACCGGTGCAACGCCTCTGGCTGCAGTCGATGACCGCCGGTTCCATCCGCGACGGTTTCGCGCATCTACGCAGCGACGCGGACATGCAGCCGCTCGCCGATGCCGCTCGTTGCCGCTCCGAAGCCGACTGGCTCGTGGGCATCAACGGCACGCGTGCGATGACCGCGTTCAACAGCAAGGGCGGCGGTTTCTTCCTGACGACCGTTGGCCGCGTTCAGACGCCAACGTTGTCTATCGTCGTGGAACGCGAGGAAAAGATTCGTCGTTTCGTGCCGCGCGATTATTGGGAAGTGCGTGCGGAATTTATCGCGGCGAAGGGGATTTACGAAGGCCGTTGGTTCGACCCGAAATTCAAGCGCGTCGAGGGCGATCCCGAGCAACGCGATTCGCGGCTCTGGAGTTTGCCGGCGGCCGAAACGATCGTCGCGGCCTGTCGTGGCAAGACCGGTACGGTCACGGAAGAAGCGAAGCCGTCCACGCAAATGTCGCCGCTGTTGTTCGACTTGACGAGCTTGCAGCGCGAGGCCAACGGCCGTTTTGGCTTTTCGGCCAAGAACACGCTCGGCCTGGCTCAGGCGCTGTATGAAAAGCACAAGGTGCTGACGTACCCGCGTACCGACGCCCGCGCGCTGCCCGAGGATTACATCCCGACGGTGAAAGACACGCTCGCCATGTTGAAGGAGAGCAACAACTATCTGCCGCACGCGAAGCAGGTCCTGGACAAGGGCTGGGTAAAGCCGAACAAGCGCATCTTCGACAACTCGAAGATCAGCGATCACTTCGCCATCATCCCGACCCTGCAGGCGCCGAAATCGTTGTCCGAGCCCGAGCAGAAGCTGTACGACCTCGTCGTGAAGCGCTTTCTCGCGGTGTTTTTCCCGGCAGCCGAATTCCTGGTCACCACGCGGATTACCGAAGTCGCCGGCCATCATTTCAAGACCGAAGGCAAGGTGCTGGTCGAACCGGGCTGGATGCAGGTCTACGGCAAGGAAGTGAGCGGTGAAGACGCCAATCTCGTCCAGGTTCAGAAGGACGAGAAGGTCGATGTGGAGAAGGTCGCGGCGCATGGCCTCGTAACGAAACCGCCGGCACGCTACAACGAAGCATCGTTGCTCTCGGCAATGGAAGGTGCGGGCAAGCTTATCGAAGACGAGGAATTGCGCGAGGCGATGGCCGCGAAGGGTCTGGGCACGCCGGCTACGCGCGCGGCGGTGATCGAAGGGCTGCTGGGCGAGAAGTACATGGTGCGCGAAGGCCGCGAGCTGATTCCGACGGCGAAGGCGTTCCAGTTGATGACCTTGCTGCGCGGTCTGGGCGTCGAGGAATTGACCGCGCCGGAACTGACCGGCGAATGGGAGCACAAGCTGTCGCAGATGGAACGCGGCAAGCTCCCGCGCGACGAGTTCATGCAGGAAATCGCGCGCATGACCCAGACCATCGTGAAGCGCGCGAAGGAATACGACTCCGACACCATTCCCGGCGATTATTCGACGCTCGAAACACCGTGTCCGAATTGCGGCAGTCAGGTGAAGGAGAATTATCGGCGGTTCGCTTGTACGAAATGTGAGTTCTCGATTTCGAAGATTCCAGGCGGACGGCAGTTCGAGATTCCCGAAGTCGAGCAGTTGATCAAGGACAAGACAATCGGGCCGCTGTCGGGTTTCCGCAGCAAGATGGGCCGACCGTTTTCCGCGATCCTGAAGCTTTCCTTCGACGACGAAATCAAGAACTTCAAGCTGGAATTCGACTTCGGTCAGGATTCGGGTGGCGAAGACGGAGAACCGCCGGATTTCTCGGAGCAGACGCCGGTTGGTGCATGCCCGAAGTGTCAGTCGCGCGTGTACGAGCACGGCATGAGTTATGTCTGCGAGAACTCGGTCGCGAATCCGAAGACCTGCGATTTCCGTTCTGGCAAGGTGATCTTGCAGCAGGAAATGTCGCGCGAGCAGATGTCCAAGTTGCTCGAAGAAGGGCGGACGGATCTGCTGACGGGCTTCAAGTCGTCGCGCACGGGCCGGAACTTCAAGGCGTTTCTCGTGAAGCAGCCGGACGGCAAGATCGGTTTCGAATTCGAGAAGAAAGAGCCGAAGCCGGGTGCGAAGCCGGCCGTTAAGCGCGGTGCGGTAGCGGCGCCTGAAGTGGAAGACGACGGTGACGGCGACGTGGCCGTGGCGGCGAAGAAAACGACGGTGAAGCCCGCGGCTAAGAAAGCACCTGCAAAGAAGGTAGCGGCCAAGAAAGCGCCGGCTCGGAAAGCGGGCTAGGTTTCAGTAGTTCAGAAGCTCGCACCATTAAAAAAAGCCGCTCATATCGAGCGGCTTTTTTTCGTTCATCGCGTTCAACGACGCGCGGCGGCGGCACCACAACGGCAGCCATCAAAACGGCGAAGGCATGGCCAGAGGCGAACGCGTCCGCGACTTCGCCGGCTTGCTGCCGAGCTTGTCGTCATTGGCGGGAGGCGCTTCGAACCGTGAACCGCCCTCCGCTTCCGCATAGGCCGCGTGCGCGACCAGCGGCTCGGAATCGCGTTCAAGGATTGCTGGCCTTCCCGGCTTGACGAAACCGTCCTTCACCCACTGCTCGCCAAGCTGATGATTCGGCGTCTGGCTGAAATGTTCGACGAGGTGGTCGATGAACGTGCGCACCTTCGCCGGCAAATGCCGCCGGCTCGGATAGGCAACGTTGATCTCGACCTGCGGCAGTTGATAGTCACTTAGCAGCCGCACCAGTTTGCCGCGCGTGGTGTCGTTGCCGATCAGATAACTCGGCAAGATCGCGATGCCCATGCCGAGCAGCGCGAACTGGCGCAGCATCTCGGTATTGTTCGCGACGATCACGTTCGTTGGCCGCACGCGCACTTCGCCGTCGGGACCAGTGAACACGCGTTCATCGCCGAAATATTCCGACGGCAAGCTCAGCGACGGATGTTCGGCCAAGTCTTCCGGCCGCGTCGGCACGCCATGTTTCTCGAGATATCCGGGCGTGGCACACACGGTCAGGCAACCGGTCGTAAGGCGCCGCGTGACAATGCTTGCACTGCGCATCTGGCGCGCGATCACAATGCCCACGTCGAAACCTTCTTCCACCAGATCAACTTGACGATCGACCAGCGTGACGTCGGGAATGACTTTCGGATAACGTTCCGTGTACGTCTGCAGCACGGGCGCGAGATTGTGCAGGCCGAACACGACGGGTGCGACAATTCGTAGCGATCCGACCGGCTCGTGGTTACGTGCAACCACCATTTGTTCGACGTCCTCTAGCTCATCGAGGATCTGCCGGGCGCGCTCCAGATACACCTGACCCGACTCGGTCAACGACAAGCTGCGCGTGGTCCGGTTGAGCAAACGGGTACCGAGGCGCCCTTCCAGGTCGGCGATATGACGCGTCGCCACTGCATTCGAGATATCCATTGCGCCGGCTGCGCGGGCAAAACTGCCGAGATCCGCCACTCGGACGAATACTTTCATCGACTGCAAATGATCCATGAGACAACTCCTGCTGCTAGACGGCCTCGTTAAAATTCAAGAAGCAATTCGGAATTATCCTAGGACTCGCGTTTTCGTGCAGAAGTTGCCAGAAACGTGACATTTTTCGATGAAAGTTTTCTGCTTTACCAATCGGTAAGGTAAAAGGTGCCGAATTGTTGCTGATTTCGGAACGATGTGAATATTAATGGATGGTCGTCTTAATTCTGAAAAGCTGGCTGACGCAATTTTGACGCAGTACAGCGGGAAATACATAAGGGCCGCTAATGCGGCCCTTATTTAATCGATTATGTCGACTTCTGTCATTAATCAGACTTAATAAAAAGTTAAGCCGCCAGTCGTTTTTCGATTTCGGCTTTCGTCTCGGCAAGCTCCGTGGGCAGTCCTTGCGCGAGTCTGGTGAACAACTCATCGTGTAATTCAAGTTCTTCGCGCCATGCCGAGTCCTGCACGGAAATGACGCGTTCGAACTGCTCGCGGGTGAAATCGAGCGCGCCCCAGTCGATGTCCTCAAAGCGCGGCGAGAGCCCGAATGCGTGTTCCTCGCCCTGCGCCGTGCCTTCGATGCGCCCGATCATCCAGCTCAGCACGCGCATGTTGTCGCCAAAACCCGGCCACACGAACTTGCCGTCCGTACCCTTGCGGAACCAGTTCACGCAGAAGAATTTCGGCAGCTTGGCGTCGACTTGTTCGAGCCGCTCGCCCACTTTCAGCCAGTGGCCGAAATAGTCGCTCATGTTGTAGCCGCAGAACGGCAGCATCGCGAACGGGTCGCGCCTGACCACACCTTGCTGGCCAGACGCGGCCGCCGTGGTTTCCGAGCCCATCGTCGCGGCCATGTAGACGCCCTCGTTCCAGTTGCGCGCCTCGGTCACGAGCGGCACGGTGTCCGAACGGCGGCCACCGAAAATGAACGCATCGATAGCCACGCCGGCCGGATTTTCCCAACCGGCGTCGATAGACGGACATTGCGCGGCCGGCGCTGTGAAGCGCGCGTTCGGATGCGCCGCCTTTTTGCCGGAGTCAGGCGTCCAGTCATTGCCCTGCCAGTCGATCAAATGTGCCGGCGGCGTGTCCGTCATGCCTTCCCACCAGACATCGCCGTCGTCGGTGAGCGCCACGTTCGTGAAGATCACGTTCTCCTTGAGCGTCGCCATGGCGTTGAAGTTGGTCTTCTCGCTCGTGCCCGGCGCTACACCGAAATAGCCCGCTTCCGGATTGATCGCGTAGAGCCGGCCGTCGCGGCCCGGTTTGATCCAGGCGATGTCGTCGCCGATCGTGGAAACCTTCCAGCCCGACATATCCTGCGGCGGGATCAGCATGGCGAAGTTGGTCTTGCCGCACGCCGACGGAAACGCCGCCGCGACGTGATATTTGCGCCCTTCCGGCGACGTCACGCCGAGAATCAACATGTGTTCGGCGAGCCAGCCTTCGTCGCGTCCCATCGTCGATGCAATCCGCAGCGCGAAACATTTCTTGCCGAGCAGCGCGTTGCCGCCATAACCCGAACCGAAACTCCAGATCTCGCGGCTTTCCGGGAAATGGACGATGTACTTCGTGTCGTTGCACGGCCAAGCCACATCCTTCTGCCCCGCCGATAAAGGCGCGCCAACCGAATGCACGCACGGCACGAACTCGCCGCCGGCACCCAGCACGTCGTACACCGCGCGGCCCATGCGCGTCATGATGCGCATATTGGTCACCACGTACGGACTGTCCGTTAGCTCCACGCCGATATGCGCGATCGGCGAGCCGAGCGGCCCCATCGAAAACGGGACGACGAACATCGTGCGGCCGCGCATGCAGCCGTCGAAAAGACCGTCCAGCGTAAGACGCATTTCCTTCGGATCGACCCAGTTGTTCGTCGGACCGGCTTGCTCCGGGTGCGCCGAGCAGATGAACGTGCGATCTTCCACACGGGCGACGTCGGACGGGTCCGAGCAAGCGAGATAGGAATTCGGCCGTTTGGCGGGATTCAGGCGTTTGAGCGTGCCGGCATCGACCATCTGCTGGGACAAGCGGTCGTATTCCTCCTCCGATCCGTCACACCATTCGATCCGGTTCGGTTTCGTCAGCGCGGCGACTCGCTGCACCCAGTCGATGAGTTTTTGATTCTTCACATACGCCGGCACATCGCTGTCGTCGGCCGCCACGTTTTGATCTACTACTGCGGGCTGGTTCATCGAGCACACTCCGTTCTTAGATGAGAAAACGGTTTGCAACCCGCCGGCGCTGCTCGCGAGAGGCGCATTTCGGTCGCCTGATAGGCTGCACGGAAGAACTCACGTAGCAGACGGCGACACAAAAACAAGGCATGCGTCGGGAGTTGACTAGTCTCGTGGCGACTGCCGTCTGAATCGCGGCTTGCGTCGGCACGGAACAAACTGTTAAAAAGAGATAGGTATGTCTCCGTCGTTGCCGGTTTTCCGGCGCTAGCGACGCGTGAATGGCTAAACTGCCGCATTCCGCATTCGATATTCTTTCCATCACGTATCCGGCGACCGGTAAATTCGTCGGATACACCAGCAGCTTAACGCGAGGCGATGCCCTTATTTCGGCGAATTTGTACGTAATTACCCGAACTTAGCACGTCGATCCCTGTCCATCTTCGAATTTCTGCAGCACGTTTGATGCCTATCAAAAGCCAATCCATGCCAATCAAAATTGCCATCCTGGACGACTATCAAGACGCCGTTCGCAAGCTCGATTGCTTCAGTCTTCTCGCCGATCACGAGGTGAAAGTATTCAATAACACGGTGCGCGGCCTCGGACAGTTGGCTAGCAGACTCTCGGAAGTCGAAGCCCTGGTTTTGATCCGCGAGCGCACCCGGATCAGCTCCCAACTGCTCGATAAACTGCCCCGGCTGCGCATGATCAGCCAGACCGGCAAAGCGGGCGGCCATATTGAGCTCGAAGCCTGTACCGAACGCGGAATTGCCGTGCTCGAAGGTACCGGTTCGCCGATCGCGCCGGCCGAGCTGACGTGGGCGCTGATCATGGCCGCGCAACGCCGGATTCCGCAGTACGTCGCGAACCTGAAGCAGGGCGCGTGGCAGCAATCGGGTCTGAAAACCTCCGCGTTGCCGCCGAATTTTGGCCTGGGCCAGGTGCTTCGCGGCCAGACGCTCGGGATCTGGGGCTACGGGAAAATCGGGCAGTTGCTCGCCGGTTACGGCAAGGCGTTCGGCATGAAAGTGCTGGTCTGGGGACGGGAGCATTCGCAGGCCGCCGCGCGTGCGGACGGTCTTGATGTCGCCGAAAGCCGCGAGGCGCTGTTCGAACACAGCGATGTGCTGTCGCTGCATCTGCGGCTGAACGACGACACGCGGGGTATCGTCACGGCGGCCGACCTGATGCGCATGAAGCCGACTGCCTTGTTTGTGAACACGAGCCGCGCCGAGTTGCTCGAGGAAAATGCGCTGCTCAACGCGCTGCATCACAACCGGCCGGGGATGGTTGCCATCGACGTGTTCGAAAGCGAGCCGATCCTGCAGGGTTATAGCCTGCTGCGCATGGAAAACGTCATTTGCACGCCGCACATCGGTTATGTGGAGCGCGAAAGCTACGAGCTCTATTTCACGGCCGCGTTCAAGAACATCCTCGCCTTCGATGCGGGCGATACGTCGAGCGTCGCCAATCCGGAAGCGCTGGTGGGCGGACGGAGGCGGTAGTCAGAGGGTGGAAATATCGGTGGACGGCTCGCATCGGACGGGGAAGTTGACCGAGTTCGCGATGAAGCAGAACTTATGCGCTTCCTCATGCAGACGCTCGGCCAGCTTCACGTCGCCGCCCGCGCCGATGGTCACTTGCGGGCGCAGGAGGACATCGGTGAAACGGCCGCTTCCTTTCGCCGATTCCTCCATCGTGCCGATGGGGTCATCCACATACCCCGTCACCACGATGCCGTTCACCGCGCAAAGGTGCAGGTACCAGAGCATGTGACACGACGAGAGCGACGCGACGAACAATTCCTCCGGATTGTGGCGTGTGGCGTCGCCGCGGAACGCCGGATCGCTCGATGCTTCGATGGCTTGTTTGTTCGCTGCACGCACCAGATGGTCGCGGGAGTAGGCGTCATAGCGCGAGGTGCCGGAACCCTGATCGCCCGTCCAGACGACTTGAAGCGTGTATTTGTGGTGTTTGGTCATCGGTTCAAGACTCCCTTTTTAAAGATGCGCGGCGGCGCTGAGCAGATCGGGCAAGCGCGTCAGGAATTGCTCGCCGTCGGTTCGGCCCAGATCGTACGCGGGCCGCATCTGCGACGGACTCGTGTAATCCCACGCTGAGATCGGCACCTTGCGCGACGGCTGCACATAAACGCGGCGCTGGTCGCGGTTCGGACCGTGCTCCACGACAAACATCTGCGGCCGCGGATACATGCGCGTCACCATCACGAGCACCAGTCCCGGCGATGCATCCAGCGCGCCGACCGGCACATTGTCGACCATTCCGCCATCCAGTACGGGCCGGCCGTGTCGACGCATCACCGGAGTGAAGGGCGGAGTACACGACGATTGCAGGATCAGATCGGCAAGATCTTCGACGGTCGCACACTCTTGCGCCTTCACGAATTCCGGATGAAAACCGAGCGCCTGACCGAGCGTGGGATGCAGCTTCTTGCGCACATACTTTTCGATGTTATAGGCGATCAGCCCGGCCGCCACCGCACTGCGCGCGCCTAGCCAACGCGGCAAATGCGATACACCGATACGAATTTCCGGCGCGTTTTGCAGCGTCGCAAACTCGGCGCCGTAGATATCGAGCAAAGCCTGACGATAGATCCGATAGTGCGGAAACACCGATTCGCCACGCAGCAAATTACTCCAGTACGCGTTCTTCGGGTTGTCGCGCAGCACGTGCGCGTAGTAGTCCATCACCCATTCGGAGTGGTTCATGTACAGCATGCAGGCGGTGGCCGCGCCGGCCGAGATGCTGGTGATCACACGCGGGCGCAGCTTGAGTTCCGGCTGGACGACGTCCCAGAAACCGGCTTGCCACCAGCAGCGGTTGCCGCCGCCGGCGAATACGACTTGATCGAACATAGGTGTGTTGTTTGGCTTTAGGCGAGGAGCATGACCGTAGTGGTCGCGTGCGCGGCGAGAGCGCAGGCTTCGTCGTGGAGTTCGATTTCGCCGAAGATCAGGTTGCGGCCACGGCGCAGGATCGAAGCGGTCACGAGGACATCGCCGGCTTTCACCGGGCGCAGAAAGCTTGTCGTGAGCGAGACGGTGGTCATCGGCTGGAAACCGCCGAGCGCGTGCGAAATGGCGACGATCATGGCTGTGTCCGCGGCGGCCATGAAAACCTGGCCGCAGATCACGCCGCCCGCGTGGCGGAGTTTGTCCGCGTGAGGGAGACGCAGGGTGACGCTGGTATCGGTGGAGCTTTCCGGTGCCAGGCCCAAGTCGCGGATCCACGGCGCGAAAGTGGTGTCGAGCAAAGCGCGGATGGCGGATTCGTCCATGGGCTGATGACTTTTCGACGGTGATTCATTGACGTTAAAGCACGGCCGTTCGCCGTGTGAGCGTCATGATAACGGCTACCGGCTTCGCCTTGGGCACCGCTTTTTGGGATCGCCGACGCGCGGTTCCCCCATATGCCGTCGGGCTTTCACGCGTCATCGAGACGGTATTTTAGGGTTTTCTGCTCCGGACGGTTGCATGATCTGCGAAAACGTCGCTATAATTCGGATTCAGTTTTTCCGGGGCGTTAGCTCAGCTGGTAGAGCAGCGGACTCTTAATCCGTAGGTCGACAGTTCGAATCTGTCACGCCCCACCAAAGAATTTCCTTAAGAATCAAGAGATTACGCCGCTTCTTCAAGCGGCGTTTTTTCTTTCTGATCCCCCAAGGTTGACCAAAACTTGACCGCGCCAGCGTGTTCGGCCAGGTGACTGGGGGCGAGGTGCGCGTACTTCTGCACCATCTCGATGGTTTCCCATCCCCCCAGCTCTTTCAGCACCATCAGCGGCGTGCCGCGCTGAGCATGCCAACTTGCCCACGTATGGCGCAGGTCGTGCCAGTGAAAGTCCTGAATTCCGGCAATCTGGCAGGCACGCTCGAAGTCCCGCGTATCCGATCTGCCTGATACGTGCTTCCAGGCCCTCGCCACGCGTAAACACGAGGCGGTGTGCCGTCTCCAGCCGACGCTTGATGACACTGATGGCGTCTTCGTTGAGCGGCACCGGGCGAGCCCGTTTGGACTTTGCTCCCTCGTGTGTAATCCAGGCATTGCATTGCGCCAGATCCACCTGGGACGGCATCAGCCCGAACAACTCTCTTTCGCGCATGCCCGTGGCAACCGCCACGATCGCCGCGTCGCGCATCCACGGTAGCCGTAGCGCCCGGATGAATGCAGCGATGACCTCAGGCGGCTCTCAGCGTACACGCACATCAGGCTCGTGGTAACGCGGGAGCTTCGGCACGCGGTCGATCCACTCCCACTCCCACTCCTCGCACAGATTCAGCATCCGTTTGATGGTGAAAACGTACCGATTGCGTGTACTGCCAGTGAGCGGTTCAGTCGGTTTTCCCTGGATGATCTGATGCGTAGGCAACGCGTCAATAATGTCGTCTGCTGTTAAAGAGCGAACCGGCCGGCCCGAAAACCTCTCGCGCCAGTACGCGACATGCCGCAGCTTGGTGGCATAGTCGCGCTGACCCTCGCACTCGTGCAGGAATCTGACCGCGGCTTCCTCGAACGTTCGATCGGGAATGTCGCCAAGCTTGTCCTGTCGCCACAGATCGGCTTTCAGGCGGTCGTGGTACTCCTGCGCCGCCTTTCGGTCCGTTGTTTCAGTAGAGCGTCTAATTCTTTGACCGCCTGGTGTGCGGATGTCGAGGTGCCAGATACCGGATTTTTTATCTTTGCGGATGGGCATTGCATTTCTCCACCGATCCGCAGCGGTAGCCGAGGTCCATTGTCATGGGTTTCGCAGAGCTCAGCAAGTCGGGAAGGCAGGACCGGGTGCGCGAGCCAGGCAGCCGGAAGCCGATGCGGCGGCGCATGGTAAATACCGTGCTGTAGGACAACTGGCATCGCTCGGCGACCTGCCGCAGCGTAAGGGCACGTTCATCGTCCATGACGGCTCTCCATTGGCCACGGTGCGCAGTAATGCTCCGGGTCGTTCAGCCACTCAATCACGTCGGCCGAACGCCAAAGGGTGCAGCGCGGTCCGAACCGCACTGCGCGCGGGAAACGCCCGGCCTGCTCCAGTGTCAGGACGGTTTGCCGGGACAGGCGAACGTGGGGACGCAGATCAGCGAAACGCAACAGGTATCCCGGCGAGAGCGGCATGGCCGGCCACGGGACAGAGCTTTTCCTAGCCATCGGACTGCCTCCTGAAAACAGGCAGCCTCTTCACAGTCAACAAGTGGAAAACACGCCGCGAGCGCGGCAAGAGGCGAGGAAATCCGCGCAACGCTCAGGCGTGCGCAGACTCCGGGGGAACAAGGCGGAATGTGGTGAGATTGGGGTCGATCAGGCCGAGCCGGTGACGCAGGCAAGCCTGCAGACGACTCAGAATGACCCCTAGCATACTAATCCGCGCCTGGATGTGCTGTTCAACGATGTGCCGGACCGACAGCATGAACAAGCTGAGCCGCGCGAGCCATGCGTTCACGCGGCCGGCCTGAAGGAGGCTCGCCGACCGCACCTGCTCCCATTGCATCCGTCCTGACAAGCCATAGAAAATCACAACCCATGCAATCATGCTGATGAAGCACTCAAGCATGGGTAACGCATGGAACCCGAAGCCGAATAACAGCGTGAGAACGGCTAGCGCGACGAACGGCCCCAACACAACAGCGGGGGCAAACCGACACCGGCGGGTTGCCCGGTCCATACGCAGGCGAAATCCCTCGCAGCACATGCGGATTGCCTGTGCTGGCAATGCGCCTGCGTCGCTGTTGCGGCAACGCAATTGCAATTCAAGGGGGTAAGGGATCGCGCTCATGGAAAAAACCTTATGCCCTGACACCCCAGAAATCAAGAGTGTGTTCCAGATGGACCATTGGCTTGTGGGGCATCTGGTAACCCCAGAGCGCACGCAGTTACTCAGATGCCGCCGTATTCCTGACATCCGCCCCACCCTCGGGAGGTGTATCGATGATTGCGCTCACTAGCCCCAGCACTCCCCTCTTTTCGCGAGGCTTCAGTTCGCGATATCCAGCGAGAAGCCTCTCCTCATCGCGATCAAGCGCAAGGGTTGCTGGATCGGAAGTACGCCCGGTCAGCAGATACAGGACATCGACGCCGACCTCCGCAATCCCGGCCAGATAGCTGGCATCCGGATATCTCAAGCCCTTCTCGTAATTGGACTGCGCTTGCTTTAGAACCCCACCTGCGTTGCCGAAATCTGTTTGGTTCATGCCAAGACGCCGCCGCTCCTGCCTCAATCGGAGCGTAAAGTTATTCATTTGTGGACTTTCATTTGACATGAACGTTTTTGTTGATTAAAGTAGGATATAGATGATTTCGCAACAACGACATCACGCCAGCATCGATGCACGTCTGTTACGCCCCAGCGGCCCGTTGATGAGTGGCATACCCGGTTGACGACCTACCGATGGTATTCCGTCGGTCGCGATACGCGCCCGTTTATGCCTGAACAAAGGGTTTGCTGCCTCCCGGAAAAGGAAACGTCATGTCCGCCAACTACGAAATCCGTGGTGCCTTGCCGCTGCGCTCAAGTTTCAAGCACGCCCACGCACGGCAGCTCGCTGAGAGCCTCGCAAACCCGGCTGACGTCTATTTTGCAACTGACGACGTAACCCATTCGCTCGTAATACGCGTGCGCGGTGCGCTCTCGGAAGACGAACAGCAGTCGGTCGAAGATACGCTCGAACAGTTCTCACGCGATTGGGCGGCGGCGGGCGCGATCTTCAGCCGGCTACGCTATGGCGAGCCGTCATTCGTCACCCTCGGGCTGGCGTCACACGTCGAACTGCTCGACGACCTCACGGATCTGCACGCCCAGCTGGACGCACTGCTGGCTCGTCAGGCCTTCATCCTCGCCCAACTAGGCACCGCGGACGTTGCACCAGCAACAGAACCCACTGGTCGGTAACAAGCATCATCGCAAGCATACAAGGAGGATGGTCGCCATGGAAAAAGGAACGTACGTCCTCTCGGGCTCGCTGCCGGTCAATGACGACCTGGAAGCTGAACAGATCGAGCGGGTCCGGCGGCACCTGAGCGGCTTCGCCAGCGTGTACCTTGCGCACGACGAAACCGCACATACGGTGTCGCTGCACATCTCGGGCACGATGCTCCGGGATGATGCCCGGTTCATCGGGCGGCGCATCGAAAAGTTCGCCGAGGAGAACTGTAGCGCTGGCGCCATCCTGCTGGCCGAATGGAACGGCCTGACGGATTGGCTCGTTGTCGGGATGAACTGGCACGTACAGTGTCTTCTGAAGCTCGGCGCCGTGCAGGAACAGTTCGCAAGGCTCGTGGAACGCGATTTCGATTTCCTCGTGCGACTTGAACCGCCCAGCGGGAAGGCAGCCGGCGAGGGCCAGCCGCTGATGTGCGTCTCGATCGCGACCTGACACAGGAAACGGGCGAAACGGACGATGCGGCCGCCCCAAATCCCGGAAGCAGAATACAGTCGTGGGTTGCGGACGCAATCCTCGGCCTGATCAGTCGTCCAGTGCCGCTGATCTAAGGCCTAGGTAATCGACAAAAGGATTGAAGTCCCTGTCACTGAACAGCAGCGAAACGCCATTCTCGATGCAGTAAGTTGCGATCAGCGTATCGATGGTTTTCCGGATCGTCACGCCCTGCGCTCTCAAGGCACGGTAATTTCGCGCAGCCTGAACAGCGTTATCAGGGCCGACGAGCGACACAACGCTCAGGCGCGTCGTCATCAGTTGCCTGGCTGTGTTGAATTCGGACTCAGCCGAGAAGCCCTGCAACACTTCCGCCACGATCAGGTCACCGGTCAGCAGCGCTTCCGTGCCCAGCAAGGCGTCGAGTTTGTCGGTTTCCAGCGAGGTCACGCCCCGAAAATAATCGATCCAGACGCTCGAATCGACGAGCGTCATCGATCCGTTCTCATCGCATCAAGATCGCCTTCCCAGTGAAGCTTCCCCCGGAACTGGCGGATCTGTTCCTGCTGCTTGAGCCGGATGATCGTCTTCAGACCGAGTTCGACAGCCTCCCGCTTGGTCTTGATGCCTGTCGCGGCAAGCGCTTCGGCCATCAGCCTGTCGTCGATTTCGATGTTGGTGCGCATGGCATACCTCGCAATGTGTATAGTCTCTTTAAATTATACACATCTTCATGTAACCCGCGAGAACCCGAAAACAACGAGTGGTCAGCATGGCATGGGGAGCGCCCAACCACTACCGCTCCGGCCCATCGGGAGATGGCTCCGGCTTCCGCTCGGGCCGTCGTGGTTCGCTGACCGTTCGCTGCGGCGGCATGGAGCGGGCTTTTTGTACCGCGCGAGCCAGTTCCTCCTGCTGTTGCATCAGGCGCACGAGACTCAGCCGCCGTGCTTCGAGCGCCGCGTCGCCAAACCTGATATCCAGACGATGCTCGACGGCCAGCATGACGGTGCGCTCCCGGAAGTCGTCGCCGCCGGTCACGTCGATACGTGGCCCGAACTTCTGGCGCGCGAGCAGCAGCCCGGTCAGCATCGCGTCCCACTCCGCGTCACTTGTGCTGAACACGACACGCCAGCCCTCGTCGGTAAACTGACGCCCGCCTTCACGCAGATAGTCCACGTTGCCAGTCTTCGTATCGACGTGCCAGGTCCAGTTCTCCAGGACCTGTGCCCGGTTCGGCGGCAGCGGATCCATGTCGTCGCCGAACAGGCCGGCGATTGAGTTGTGACGCTCCGGCACCTGCGGTTGTTTCCGCCTGCTCCGCTCCGCATACGCCCAACCGCGAAGCTGCACGATGACCGCCTCGTCCCCCTGCTGCGCCATCATTTCGACCCATTCGCGGTACGTTTGCGGTCGCGCCAGAGCCTCACGTTCCGCTGATTGCCGCTCGCGCAGGGCTTCGAGTTCCTGTGCCCGCTCAAACGCCGATACCGAATACGCCGCTTTGCGCTCAGGCACCGACAGGCCGCTGCTGCGGATGCGCTCGCGCACGTGCCGGTGCCGTTCCAGCAGTGTGCGATATTCGTCCTGGTGCCGCGTCCGCATCTGTCGCCGCACAGCGTCGTATTCGCGCCTCTGCCGGGCGTGGTCGCTTTCGTACCGTGCACGCAAGTCGGCGCGCATCCGCGCGCGCCGCTCGCGGCGTGCTGTGCGAGCGTCATCCATTTCCCGATCTAGATAGGTCCGTTCGGCATCCGATATCCGGATGATGCGGGCTGGCTCGACCCACGGGCCGAGCCGCTTTTCCAGTTTGCCTTTACCCAACTGCTCATGCACGCTGCTGGCCTTCACAGGCAGCAACTTATCGCGGCCCCTTGCATAAATCGCAAGTCCCTGCCCCTTGATGCGCAGTTCCAGCCCGTGCCTCGCCAACGCCTCATGTACGTCCTGCCACGTCGCGTCGGATTGCCTCAGCACCGCCAGCACGTCGCGCTTCGGCTCTCCGCTTACGTACGTGGCAACGCTCTCCATGCCAGCGAAGGCTTCCATGTCGCGTGCCCGTGCCGGCAGCGATTCACGCTTATTCAGGTACGCGCGATCACGCTCGATGACAGGCTGACCGTCGCGTTCAACGACGGCGTACGGCCCGCGATCATGCTGCCAGCCTTGCCGTAGCTCCAGCTCACGCATGCAGCGGTCCAGTTTCAGGTAGCTCAAGCCCGGATGCACGGCACGCCCTGTCTCTAGGTTCACGCGGTTCACGATGACGTGAAGATGCACATTGTCCGTGTCGCGGTGGATGGCGAATACATGCTGGTGTTCGTCAGGGACCATGCCGAGCGCATCGAGCGTCGCGCGGCCGGCCTCGAACACCTGGGCCTGGTCCGGCTGTTCGCCGTCGCGCCACGAGATCACGAAGTGAAATACCGGGTCGCGCACGCGTGCGCTACGAGCCGCCACAGCGCACATCTCCGCATGCGCGGTATCCAGCGACAGGCAGTTCGTGACCGCCTCGATGTCGGACGAGTGCCCGTCATTGGCCCGCGTCACGTAGTCAATCAGCGAACGGAAACTGCTTTGTCCGTCGCCGCGCTTTTTTGGCACCTTAGCCAGCATTGTCGACTTGCCGGATAGCTTCGATGACGGCCCGCTGGGCCGCTTCGATCTGCCCCATCAGCGCGGCACGTTCATTCGCCGAAAGGTAGTCCTCTCCGCGCAGATGCTTGATCAGACCGCCGATCCTGCGCTGCTTGTTGCCCAGTATCGTCAGCGCATCAAGCACCCGGCTGGTGGTGACATTGCGCGTCTTCCGGCCGAGTGCGCAGGCGCGGAAGTAGGCAGAAAGCGTTAGACCGCAGTCACCGGCCTTCTGCAGGATGGCGGCGTGCTCGTCGCCCGTCATGCGCACGCCGGTGACGATGGTGCGCTGCCTTTTCTCCGTGCCGCTGGCCATGTGGGTGTGTCTCCTCTGGAGCTGATGCGCGTCAGTAGCGCGCGGTGTCCGGGGTCTCGGGGCAGCGCCCTGAGCAGGGGGGGTAGCTAGGCATAACGAGCGATGAGCGAGTGGATGCCTAGCGGTGGGCAATCGGGCGCATGCCGCGCGGTTGCACAACTCTCACCCTGCCCCCGCCATTAATGACCGCCTTCGCAGACGTGAAACGCATCGGCACGAACACCGCACCGCCATCGCCTGTACTGGCCCAGTCTGTTCGCACACGCCGCATATCGCGCGGCCATCGGCAGGGCAGACAGCAACGCAACCCCGACGCAAATCCAGTGTGCATCGCAAACCAGCGCGCGTGAGCAACCGGTTTGAAAGCGGAAATTTCAGGTCTGGACAACGGCGAACAACGCCGCATCAAACTGCGCGCATCCGTAACGGAAAGCGCCCGGACCTGTTACAGCTGTGGGTCAATTCCCTGTGTACGGTTGAGCCATACCGAAATGGAAACGACCTCGACAGGACCACACGATGACCACGAAACGGCAACGGCCTTCGCCCGATCAGTGGGCAACGCTCGACGCAGCCCTGGAAGGGTTGCGTGAGCGTACGCCGCCCGGCACGGCGCCACCGCTGTCACGGGAAATCACCCGACGCGCCGACGCCCTGCGCGCGGCGTTGGCATCAGGCTGGCGTATCCGCGATCTCGCGACGTTCTTCAGGGAGGCTGCAGGCATCGACGTATCGCCCAGCACGATCCAGACAGCGTTACGGCAGGCGCTGATTGACACCGACCCGGATGCCAGGCGTCCTCGCGCGAAGCGGCCGCGCAAGCGAAGCGCGGCCGGTAACCCACTGGTCCCGAAAAATGTACAGGCAACGAACGAAGCGGGCGCAGGCATTACACCGCCACCAAATAAACCCATTGCCACGACGGAAGTAAAGGCGGAAGCACCACGCCCCGGGGCAATTACCCCGCTGGGATCGACCTTGACCCAGGGCGCAACGAAGCGAGGACAGCGATGAAACTATTCGTGATGGTCTGCGGTGACAAGGGCGGAACAGGTAAAAGCCTCATGGCAAGAGCTCTGGCCGACCGCATCCGGCGCGAGCAGCGCGATGTGTTGATGATCGACGGCGACGGAGAGATCGGCAACCTGTTCCAGTTCTATGCGAAGCTCGACGAGCAAGGCGAACCGGCTTCCGACCAGATTCAGAACGGCGTTGTGCCGATACGCTTCACCGGCCCGGAACGGGAGCGCGACCAGTTACTTGCGGCTGTCGATCTGAGTTGCCCGTTGATCGTCGCTGACATGCCGGCGGCATCGCTCACGCATCTGAAACAGTTCGACAGCGATACCGGATTCTTTACGGAACTGGCGCGTAGCGGCTACCGGCCAACGCTCGTCAACGTCCTGTCGCCATTCAGCGCCAGTACCCGCACGGTGGGCGAGATGATCGAACTGGCCGGAAAACAGGCGGATTACGTGGTAGCGGTCAACCAGTGGTTTGGCGATCGCGAAGATTTTTTCATGTGGTATGGCAACGCGAACAATGCCCCGAGTCCCGGCAAAGCCATGCTGCTGGAATTCGGCGGGATCGAAATCGCGTTACCGAAGCTCCAGGCGGGCGTGCTTGTCGCCATCGACGATCTGATGCTGACGTTTTCGGATGCGCGCGAGGATACCCGGCTCACGACACCGCAGCGATCACGTCTGCACCGCTGGATGCAGGCAGTCGATGCGGAACTGGATGAGGTAGCCGAGTATCTGGGGCTGGCAGGGAGCAAAGGATGAGCCGGGAGGCATTCGACATGCTGCTCTCGCGGCTCGACAGCGAGGACCGGGAACGCATTCGCGAAATGGCGATGGCCTATGGGCTGACTTTCGACGATCCGTCCTGGGTACCGTTTGCGATCACACAGGTAACCCTGGATGAACTGAAGGCTCAGGTCGAGGATGCGGCTGATGAAATAGAAAAAGCGGCCGATCTCGCCTTGCGCAAGATCGGCAATAGCGCCCGGGTGGTCAGCAATCAGGCCCATACCGTAATCGAAGCACAGTCCAAGGCTGTCCAGGGACTGCGGGACACGATACTGGACATCGAACGGGCATCGGCCATCGAGTACCGGACGCTGCTGGCCGAACTCTCAACTCAGCAGATCGGAAAGCTGATCGAAAAAGGCACGAATGGCATCGTGCGAGATGTCGCACGACAATTAACCGGCGAGGACGGGATGCTGGCGCGCAGCGCTGTTGAACACGCCGCGGCGCTGGAACAGGCTCAACAGAGGTTCGTGGCGTCCGTCGACGCGGCAGTGGCGAAGGTGGAGGACGCAGCTAGAAAGACCGCTGCGTCGACACGCCGCGGTGTGCACCGCACGGTATTTCTGGCAATGGGCACCATCGTGGTCTATGCAATCATGATGTTCGGGCTGATGGCTTTCTGGAGTGGCCACCAGCCAGCCGCCGATGTTCACGCGTCGGGAACATGCAGCGCCTCACAGCGCCCTGCCCGTCCTCCGGCATGATGACGGTCGCCTGATCGCCGCCCAGGATCCGGCGAGTTCCACCTGGCCGGATGTCTGTTAATTTGCACAGAATCTTGACCCAGGATCAGTCGGCCGGCGAGCGGTCGCTTGCCGGCCATCTACGGACCTTGGCCCACGCTTTCACGCGGACGTTCGAACGTCTCCGCCCAGACAACGGACCGTGCACGGATCATGTCAGTCGCGTCGTCGGCCGAGGAGCGGACGGTCGCGCGGTGAACTCATCAGGTGATGCGAACGTCTGCTTCGGCGCAGCGCGCCCAACAGCGAGCCCCGGCAGCACGGCGTAGGCTTGCCGGAGGTCCTGAGTGGTAAAGCCGCATGCGACGAAGACGAACATCACCAACCCATGCAGCAGGACCTGGACCTTCGGTCGGCAAAGCGCGGTGCCGCAGCACGCTGCCCGTCAACATTGCGCGGACGCTGCAGGTCCTGGAACGCGTCTTCGCCCAATGCGCAGTCGTGGCTGATCTGCTCGATCTCGAGCATGCGCCGATTGGCGGCAAAGCCAATGCTGCGCAACTCGGGCAAGTTGCGCAGCAGTCGTCCCACGATGAAGTCGCAGGTGTCGTTGATGGTGGTCTCAATACGCAGCGCCCGGCCCTCCTTGTGGTTTACATCCGGTCGCTGCGCCACTCTCGAGCAGGACGTGGTCCCGTAGAACATCGCACACACTCTGTGATAGCGTCATGTCTGGCTCCGGTAGTCCACGGGATGTTAAGACCCCATTGAGCTTCGAGCCCGTACATCTCTGGGCTTGTCCCAGCCGGCTCGATCGGAGCTACCCTGCACCCCGAGCGTCACGCAGTCATCAATACCACTCGTGGCTCTGAGGCGGAGCCTCGATCCTCTATGGACAGGAAGCTTCGACGGTGCGGCGTTAGCGCATAGCAAGTCCAGGACCGACACCGCTGAGCGACACCGGCCAAGCTTGCATATTGCACTCATGTAGTGCGGTGAAAGTGGGGGTAACTTGCGGCCTGACGCGGTCGACGGAACTGATAGTCCGGATCAAAGGTGATGCGTGGAAGCTGAAGGACAAGGTGCTCGAAGAGTTCCGCACGAAGAAATATACCGGGCTGCGGAGTCGACAAGGCTGGTATCTATCAACCCATGATTACGCGGAAGTTATGAAACGCAAGCGCAATGTTGCAAAGACGGCTAAAGCCCCGAAGCTTTCTCGTACCCAAGCCCCGGATCACATGACTCCCGTCGATTGGCAGCGCGCCTTGCGCCGGCAATTTGGGCGCGAGCAGGTGTTCGGGCTGGAGAATCTCGGGACGGAGCCGTTTTTCTCCGAGTTTCGCGTCAGCAATCCGGAGTCGAAATCCAATTATCGTGTGGCGATCCGCGGCACACGGCCGGGCGAGAACTTCTGCGCCTGTCCCGACTATGCGACCAACGAATTGGGTACCTGCAAGCATATCGAATTCACGCTGGCCAGATTGGTAAAAAAACGCGGTGCCAAGGCGGCTTTTGCCCTCGGCTACCAGCCTGCGTTTTCGGAACTGTATCTGCGAAACGACGGTGAGCGAACGATCCATTTTCGCGCCGGTACAGATTGTCCGGCGAGGGTGGCGAAGGCCGCCGCGGTGTTGTTCGACGTATCTCATGGTTGGCGGATACCGGAGGTTCGTTTCGACGAACTGGGACGTTTTCTCGCCGACGCGGCGAAGACAGGTCACGAATTGCGCGCTTACGACGATGCGCTCAATTTCGTCGCCGGCCGGAGCGATGCGTCGCGTCGCGCCACGACGCTGGACGACATGTTCCCGCGTGGCGCTGCCGATCCTCTGCTGAAGAAGCTACTCAAGGTGCCGCTTTACCCCTATCAGGCCGAAGGCGCGTTGTTTGCAGTGCGCGCTGGGCGTGCTTTGATCGGCGACGAAATGGGCTTGGGCAAGACCATTCAGGCGATTGCGGCAGCGGAGATTCTAGCGCGTCATTTCGGGGTGTCGAAGGTACTTGTGGTCTGCCCGACTTCGCTCAAGTATCAGTGGCAGAGCGAAATTCTTCGCTTCTCCGGCCGCGCGTCGCGAGTGGTCGCTGGAAGCCTCGTCCAGAGGCAGAACGAATACGCGGAGGAAGATTTCTGCAAGATCACCAACTACGAGAAGCTGAAATCCGACCTTGACCTGATCTCCGCATGGGCGCCGGAGCTTGTGATCGTGGACGAAGCGCAGCGCATCAAGAACTGGAACACCATCGCGGCGAAAGCACTCAAGCGCATCGACAGTCCTTATGCCGTTGTGCTGACGGGCACACCACTGGAAAACAAGCTGGAAGAACTCGTTTCCATCGTCCAGTTCGTCGACCAGCATCGCCTCGGACCCACCTGGAAGCTGCTGCATGAGCATCAGGTCAAGGATGAAGCCGGACGTGTGACGGGTTACACCAGACTTGAGAAGATCGGCCAGACTCTGGCGCCGATCATGATCCGCCGGCGCAAGTCCGAGGTGCTGCTTCAGTTGCCGAACCGTACCGACCAGAACCTGCTGGTACCGATGACCGAGATGCAGATGGCCCATCACACGGAGAACGCGGACGTCGTGGCCAAAATTGTCCAGCGCTGGCGCAAAACGAAGTTTCTGTCGGACCAGGACCAGCGACGACTCACCTGCGCCATGCAGAACATGCGCATGTCGTGCAACAGCACCTATCTTCTGGACCAGGAAACCGACCATGGCGTCAAGGCTGACGAGTTGGCGGCGTTGTTTGAGGGTCTCTTCGTCCAGCCGGAAGCGAAAGCGGTGGTGTTCAGCCAATGGACGCGCACTCATGAAATCGTCATTCGCCGGCTCAAGAAACTCGGCATCGGTTATGTTAGTTTCCACGGCGGCGTGCCTTCGGAAAGGAGGCCTGCGCTGGTGGAGCGTTTCCGAGACGATCCAGACTGTCGCGTCTTCCTGTCGACGGACGCGGGTAGCACGGGGCTTAACCTGCAACACGCCTCGACGCTCGTGAACATGGATCTGCCGTGGAACCCGGCGGTGCTTGAACAGCGTATCGCGCGCATCCATCGCATGGGGCAGCGGAAGCCCGTACAAATCGTCAACTACGTTTCCAAGGGAACGATCGAGGAAGGCATGCTGTCGGTGCTGTCTTTTAAGCGCTCCCTGTCGGCGGGCATCCTCGACGGCGGCGCAGGCGAGATTTCGCTCGGGGGCTCACGTCTCAACCGCTTCATGAAGGACGTGGAAAACGTCACAGGCCGCATGGGCGAGGGCGAGGCAATGGCCCCGATGGAAGAGGCGGTCAATGTCGCTGCTGCATCCGACGAATTGAAGGAAAACGCGACAACTGTGGGAACGAACATCGGCGATGCCGGGACCCGACCAAAAGCCACCGTCATCGAAATAGCGCCACAAGACGGGAGTCCCGAGCCCTGGTCCGGGCTGTTGCAGTTCGGCGTGGAACTGGCATCAGCGCTGAGCGCGTCGGACGATGGGGCTGCCGCCGCCCACCCGTGGGTCGAACGCGACCCTGCCACAGGCGCACGCAGCCTTAAGTTGCCCCTACCACCGCCAGACACGGTAAGACGGCTTGCCGATGCACTCTCGGCGATTTCGGACGCTTTGCGGCGCAAGAGTATCGAAGAGGGAAGCAGCTGAGGGCGTCAGATGACGGGTTTCCTCTCACGGTTGACGACTACCTGAGCATGCCCAGAAACACGAGTGGCGATCGTTGACGGTAAGATCGACGGTCAAAGGAGATCAGGGTTTTCAGATCCTTTTGCAACAATGGGTTGTATGCTCAGGAAACAATTTAGTGGGGGTAGGGGTCGTAGTCTATCGCGGGCTATCGAAGGCTATTGGCCCGGTGGGGTTCCAGTAGCCTGGGATGTGCGCCGCTGGGACCAGGGATCCTCGCCAGAGCGAAGCTCAAACTTGACAGGAGTCCTTCTTGTTGAGGCGGCATGAAGTCCTGGAGGACGCGCGTCGTAAATGGCCGGGACCGGCGGTAGCGCTTGGCGTGAAGGAAAAGGCTCAATGGTGGGCGATCGCGATCGTCACATAGCGGCCATGATGCGAAGGCCACTTGCCGCTCAACACTTTCGGAAGCGGACGTTCCCGTCACGGTGCTGGTCGGCCACCGCCGCGATTCGCGACCGTCCGCAGCAACCGATGACTTGACGGTAAGCACGCGTGCACGAATGACCGCTGGACCTCAGCCGCCGTTCACGTCGCGCTGGCTCCAACGGCCGGAGAGGGTCGGTAAGCGACATCCATCCCCGTTAAGCTCATCCAATGTGCCGCCGCCCAGTCACACGTGCGGCCGTCGTTACCGTGCTTACGCGGCAAGCTCAGCCGTCAGTTCAGGATGCTTGATAATCAAACGCAACAGGCACAGCACTGCGCCCGACGGCGCGAAGCGGCCCTGCTCCCAATCTCGCAGAGTAGCGACCGGCGTACCGATGCGCTCAGCAAATGCGGCCTGAGTCATGCCGGATGCCTCGCGCGCTTGGCGCACGAGCATCTGTTCAGGGGTCGTCACGCGACCAACGTGCGCCTTGGCTTCCTCAAGCGCCTGGCGCAGATCCGGCAGCGGCTCGCCGGCATCGGCCTCGATGGCCTTGGCGATTTTCTCGATGTTCATCACACCACTTTTCGGATGTCCTTGGGGAGCATGTTCTCGCGCTCGGCCTTGGCATAGACCGCCACGAGCAACACGATTTCCTCATCGGTCAGATTGAAGTAGATCACGCGGGCGCCGCCAGACTTGCCAGTACCTGCGCGCTTCCAGCGAACCTTACGAGCGCCATCGGCGCCCGGAATCACATGCCCCGCATCAGGGTTTGCGGCGATCCAGGTGATAAAGCCGAAGCGCTCGGCCTCGGACCAGACACGCTCGGCTTACTTCTGGAAGGTCGGGGTTTCGATCACGGTCCGCATAGCTTGATGTTATACGGGATTCCCGTATAACATCAAGCCAAGCCGTCGGAAGTCTTGCCATGCAGCCAAAGAGAGCAGATGCGCCGCCGCAGCCCTTCGGGTAGAAGATTGGAGCAAACACCTTGACCAAAACTTGACCAAAGTAGGCAAAAATCGCCCTCAAAAGGGCTTAAAGCTCAGTCGGTTTGTGGAGGGCTACCACTGCAAGTCGTTGATTTTGCTGAACTTATATTCTTGCCTATTTGCTGCGGATGGGACTCTTAATCCGTAGGTCGACAGTTCGAATCTGTCACGCCCCACCAAGTATTTAAAAGGGTTTGCGAGCTTTTGGCTTGCAAACCCTTTTTCATTTTGGCTTCGATTTATCGCCCAGGCGCGCTCAAAAGTCAGCGGCCGCGCCCGCCCCCCTCAAACCACAGCATCGCTTTCGTCGATACTAAATCGCAACCTCCCGGCATCGATGAACACGCGCAACTGACGATACTTCGCCAGATACCGAATCCCGACAATCGCCGCCGCAAACCCCGACGCAGCCGCGACGCCGAGCGCCCAGCGCGGGCCGAAAGTATCGGCGACCCAACCAACAACCGGCGCACCCAACGGCGTGCCTCCCAATGCGATGGCGAGGAAGATCGCCATCACGCGCCCGCGCATCGCGGGCTCGGTCGACAGTTGCATCGTACTGTTCGTAGTCGTGGTAACAGTTTGCGCAGACACGCCGATGACCACGAGAGCGAGACCAAAGAGCCCGTAGCTCGGCGCGATCGCCGCCAGCGCGCAGCCGGCCCCGAAGATCGCGGCACCGGCGAACAGCACCGCAATGTGCGGTTTCGCCCGCCTCGCGGCGAGCAGCGCGCCGGCGACCGTTCCGATCGCCATGATCGAGCTCAGGAGCCCGTATTGACTCGCTCCGGCATGAAAGACCGTGACGGACATCGTCGAGATGAAAATCGGGAAGTTGAGTCCGAACGTGCCGATCAGAAAAAGCATGAGAAGGACTGCTTTCAGGTCGGGGCGCTTCCAGACATAGCGAAACCCTTCAGCAAGACTCCCCCGGGCTCGGACAGCCCTCTTGCTCAGATGAAATTCGCCAACGCGAAGGAACCCCAGCGAGCAGAGCACCGCGACAAACGACGCCGCGTTGATCAGGAATACCCACCCAGAACCCACCGACGCGATAAGCACACCGGCAATGGCCGGACCGATCATCCGCGCGGCATTAAACGATGTGGAGTTCAGAGCCACCGCGTTCGACAAATCAGTTTCTCCAACCAGTTCCGACACGAAGGTCTGGCGCGCGGGCGCATCGAATGCACTGACGCCGCCAAGCAAGAACGCAAACACGTACACGTGCCACAACTGAACCAATCCGGCGATCGTGAGGATGCCCAGTCCGAGCGCGAGTGTTCCCAAGGCTGCCTGAGTAGCGATCAGGAGCTTGCGCCGGTCAAGATGATCGGCCGCAAAACCGGTAAAGGGCAGCAAGAGAAGATGCGGGCCGAACTGGAGCGCCATGACCACGCCAACCGCAGTCGCATTGTGGCGGGTCAGTTGCGCGAGCACGAGCCAATCCTGGGCGGTGCGCTGCATCCAGGTTC
>JGI12635J15846_10000279_pt1 | contig 41285 bp, 34 predicted proteins | sample BlaSpr_A8_OM2_M2_FD_15846 | JGI IMG/M metagenome (IMG submission 15846)
GAGCCGCAGTTCGTAGGCCAGAACCTGAACCGCCTGTGCCAGATTCAGCGAGCTATAGGCGGGATTGGCTGGAATGTGCGCCAGCGCGCTGCAGCGCTCTACGTCCTCATTCGATAACCCCACGCGCTCGTTGCCAAACACAAGCGCAATGGCGCCCGGACTGCCGCCCTGTCCCTGGCCCGTGAACTCGCAGGCCTTTTCCGCCGCGGCGCGCGGTGCCATCTGCGGCGGGCCGTATTCCCGCGAACGCGCCGTCAGCGCGATCGACCAATGCACGCCATTCAGGGCATCGGCGAGCGTTTCCACGACTTGCGCCGACGCGAGCACGTCGTCGGCGCCGCTCGCCATCGCAACCGCTTCCGGCTCGCGCGTGACAAATGCAATCTTCGGCGCGACCACGATCAGCCGGGAAAATCCCATCGTCTTGAGCGCGCGCGCGGCTGCGCCGACATTGCCGGGATGGCTCGGCTCGACCAGCACGAAGCGGGTCGAGGCGAAAACATCGTCTGAGGGGTTTGAAGAGGAATTCAGGTCCAAGGGGAAACGCTTGCAGAAGGTTGAAAGAGACGTCATGGTATCGCCGCGCAGCCTATCCGGCGACATAACCTGCTCACGCATGACGCGCTGCCGGCCGACTCGGGTAAAATACGCCGTTCGCGTGTGCCCGCTGTTGTTTCAAGTCGCTGTATTTAGCCACTATTTTTAGCCGCTATTGCAGGTTCAAAGAAGGCACGCGCCCCGCTCTTCTTCAATTCGTTGCCGTCGACACACGTCGTTTTTGCCCGCCGGTTTGGGCCGTTTTCCGTTCGGGGCTGAGACTTCACGCGCATGCGTGGAGCGCAGCCACCGGCCGAAAGGACTATTTTCATGCATCCGATGCTCAATATCGCTGTCAAGGCCGCTCGCCGCGCCGGACAGATCATCAACCGCGCGTCGCTGGATCTGGACCGTATCCAGGTCAGCAAAAAACAGCACAACGACTTCGTGACGGAAGTCGACAAGGCCTCCGAGGCAGCGATTATCGAAACGCTGACCACGGCCTATCCGAAGCATTCCATCCTCGCCGAAGAATCGGGCGTGCAGGACAAGGACTCGGAGTTCCAGTGGATCATCGATCCGCTCGACGGCACGACCAACTTCATCCACGGCTTCCAGTACTACTGCGTCTCCATCGCGCTGGCCCACAAGGGCATCATCACGCAAGCGGTCGTGTACGACCCCACCCGCAACGACCTGTTCACCGCCTCGCGCGGCAGCGGTGCTTATTTGAACGAGCGGCGCATTCGCGTGGCGAAACTGGACCGGCTCGGCGATGCGCTCATCGGCACGGGTTTCCCGTTCCGCGACGGCCAGGGTATCGACGCGTATTGCAAGCTCTTCGCGCAAATGACCGAAGCTTGTGCCGGCTTGCGCCGCCCGGGCGCGGCCGCGCTGGATCTGGCTAACGTCGCTGCAGGCCGGCTCGACGGGTTCTTCGAGCAAGGCATCAGCGCGTGGGACGTGGCGGCCGGCAGCTTGCTGATTACTGAAGCAGGCGGATTGGTCGGTAACTACACGGGCGAATCGGACTTCCTGCACAAGAGCGAGATCGTCGCGGGCAATCCGAAGGTCTACGCGCAGATGATCAAGATACTCGATCCCTTCACGACCACGCGCCAAAGCGCGTAACGGTTGCGAAGTAAAAAAGGCGGCTTCGGCCGCCTTTTTTTGTTTGGGCGGCACAGTACATGCGCCTCGTCGCGGCGGCTCAGGGCCGTTTTGCGCGTCAGTGTCCGAAGGTCGAAAAGCGTCCGAAAGGCTAACGTTCGGCCTGCATTTGTGCGTGCGGCCGCCGGCTCCGCTAAAGTGTCCCGTTCGCCGTCCGCGGCATTCCTCATTCTCTCTGCCGCCCTTCCCGTCCGTCTAATGAAAAAAGGCTTTTATACGATCATCGCCGCACAGTTCGTTTCGTCGCTCGGCGACAACGCGCTGCTGATCGCCGCCATTGCCATGCTCTCGGTGATGCATTCCGCGTCCTGGGTCACGCCGCTGTTGCAAATTTTCTTCACGGTGTCGTACGTGCTGCTCGCGCCCTTCGTCGGTGCGTTCGCGGATTCCATCCAGAAACGCCACGTGATGTTCGTCTCGAACGCGCTGAAAGCCGGCGGCTGTGCGCTGATGATTCTCGGCGTGCATCCGATGATCGCGTACGGCGTGGTCGGCCTCGGCGCCGCCGCGTATTCGCCGGCCAAATACGGCATCCTCACCGAGCTATTGCCGGCCGAAAAGCTTATCCCCGCCAACGCGTGGCTCGAATCGGCCACGGTTGGATCGACAATTCTCGGCACTGTGATTGGTGGCGCGCTGGTCAGCCAGTATGTCCAGCACTTCGTCAGCGGCGCGCATCTGGTGCTGATCCGCTCGGCTGCGGACGCCGCCATGTTCGCCGTGATGGTTGTCTATGCGGCGGCCGCGGTGATCAACATCGGCATCCCGGACACAGGCGCGCGGTACCCCAACCGGCTCAAGGAACCGTCGAAGCTGATGGGCGATTTCAGCCATGCATTCAAGGTGTTATGGGGCGACAAGCTCGCGCAGATCGCGTTGTGGGTCACTACGTTGTTGTGGGGCGCGGCGGTCACGCTGCAACTGCTGGTGCTCAAGTGGGCCGATGCGAACCTGGGTTTGTCGCTGTCGAAGGCGGCGGTATTACAGGGCGTGACGGGGCTGGGTATTGCGATCGGCGCGGGTGCGGCCGCTGCGTGGGTGCCGTTGCGCAGCTCGCTCAAGGTCCTGCCGGTGGGCCTGTTGACGGGCGCAGTGGCTATCTGCATGGCGTTCTACAACAAGGACCTGTTTCCGGCCGGCTCCGGTGTGCAGATCGGCCCGCTGTTCGCGCCGCTCTACATCCTGGGCGCGTATCCGCTGATGATTTTGCTGGGTGCGCTGTCGGGCTTTTTCATCGTGCCGATGAACGCGATCCTNCAGCATCGCGGCGCGACGCTGCTGTCCGCCGGAGCCTCGATCGCGGTGCAGAATTTCAACCAGAACCTCGCCGTTTTGTCGATGCTCGGCGCTTACGCGCTTTTGCTGACGACCAGACTGCCGGTGGAGTGGATTATTGTGGTGTTCGGCGTGTTTATCTGCCTGTTGATGGGACTCGCCATGCGGCGCCACGCCCGCAATGAGCGGACAGTGGACCTGCGCGGACTGGTCGAAGAGTGATCGGAATCAGATTGCGGGAATGAAATCTGCTCAAAATTTTGTTCGGCCGGCAAGGAAGTCGCGCTCTTCGCGGAGCGCGTGGATTGAAACGGAACAAACGACACGTCAAAGGAGCTGCAAATGGGTCTATTCACACGTTCCACACTCGATAGCAACATCAATGGCGCTGCCAAAATGGGCCACCGCGCGGTACAGGGCGCAAGCGAAGCGGTCGATACCGCCAGCACGCAGTTGCGCAGCCTGCTCGACGACCTCGACAGTTCGATCCGCGATGCGAAGGACATCGACGTCGACAAGCTACGCAAGGACTTGCAAACCAAGCTGAAAACGGCACGTGCACAGTTCGACGGTTCGTCCTCGGCAATTGCTGGACGGCTGAACGACGCCGCCGGTTACGCCGACGAATTCGTACACGAGAAGCCTTGGCACACACTCGGCGCGGTGGCGGGACTCGCGCTGCTGTTGGGGTTCCTGGCGGGACGATCCTGATTGGTCTTGCGTTACGTTCGAGGTAAAGCAAAACGCCGGCGTGTCCGGCGTTTTGCTTTTGTGAGTGTGCGCCCCGCCCCGCGTTAGCCGTTCGACCAGCGTTCCCGCGACGAGCCGACGCGGTACACTCGTGCCCTTAGGACTTTCCCAAATTCACGCACGCAACATGGGTACGCATATCTCCGTTTCGTCTACCGCTCAAGACTTGGCCCCCGCCGCGCAGGAACCCGGCGGCGCCGTCGATCTGTCGCACCATACTCCCATGATGCAGCAGTACCTCCGCATCAAACAGGAGCACCCTGGCACGCTCGTGTTTTATCGAATGGGCGACTTCTACGAGCTGTTCTTCGACGACGCCGTCAAAGCCTCGCGCCTGCTCGACCTGACGCTGACGCAACGCGGAGCGTCGGGTGGCAATCCGATCAAGATGGCGGGCATCCCCCATCATTCGTGCGAGCAATACTTGGCGAAGCTGGTGAAGCTCGGGGAATCGGTCGCTATTTGCGAGCAGATCGGCGATCCCGCGACATCGAAGGGACCGGTCGAGCGCAAGGTCGTGCGAGTAGTCACGCCCGGTACGCTGACCGACGCAGCGCTTCTCTCCGATAAGAACGACGTCTACCTGCTCGCGCTCTGCCCGGCGCACAACCGCCGCGGTGTGGTCACGAGCGTCGGTCTCGCATGGTTGAATCTGGCGAGCGGCGCATTGCGTCTCGCTGAAGTCGCGCCTGATCAGTTGAGCGCGGCGCTCGAGCGCATTCGTCCGGCCGAAACGCTGATCGCCGACTCTTTCTCCTCGACCAACGCGCCGTTCGAAGTGCCGAACATCGGCGCGACAACCCGCGCGCCTGCATGGCATTTCGATATCGATTCGGGCACGCAGCGTCTGTGCGAGCAATTGGATGTCGCGGGCCTCGACGGTTTCGGTGCGCATTCGCTGACCTGCGCGTGCGGCGCCGCGGGCGCGCTGCTGCTGTATGCGGCAGCGACTCAAGGGCAGCAACTGCGGCACGTGCGCAGCCTGAAGGTGGAGTACGAGTCGGAATACATCGGCCTGGACCCGGCCACGCGGCGCAATCTCGAACTGACAGAGACCTTGCGCGGCACGGAATCGCCCACGTTGTGCTCGCTGCTGGACACATGCTGCACGACCATGGGCAGCCGCTTGCTGCGCCACTGGCTGCATCACCCGCCACGCGACTTCACTATCGCCCAAAGCCGGCAGCGTGCTATTGGCGCGTTGCTCGATGCACCCGCAACCGCGAGTCTCGACGGCTTGCGCGCCGCGTTACGGCAGATTTCGGACATCGAACGGATTACGGGGCGGCTTGCGCTGCTGTCGGCAAGGCCACGCGATCTCTCCAGTTTGCGCGATACCTTCGCTGCATTACCCCAGTTGCGCGAACGGCTCGCCGCCGTGAAGATGAACTCGGCATCGCTTGAACGTATCGACATCTCGCTCGAGCCGCCGCCCGAATGCCTCACGTTGCTGACACGCGCAATCGCGCCCGAACCCGCGGCGCTGATTCGTGATGGCGGTGTGATCGCACGCGGTTATGACGCCGATCTCGACGAGCTTCGCGACATCTCCGAGAACTGCGACCAGTTCCTGATCGACCTGGAAACGCGTGAGCGCACGCGAACGGGCATCTTGAATCTGCGGGTCGAGTACAACAAGGTGCATGGTTTTTATATCGAGGTCACGCGCGGCCAGACGGACAAGGTTCCCGACGATTACCGCCGTCGCCAGACGCTGAAAAACGCCGAGCGTTACATCACGCCGGAGTTGAAAACCTTTGAGGACAAGGCGCTGTCCGCACAGGACCGGGCGCTGGCCCGCGAGCGCATGCTCTATGACGCTTTACTGCAAACGCTGCTGCCGCACATCGGCGATTGCCAGCGCGTGGCGGCGGCTCTCGCCGAACTCGACCTGCTCGGCGCATTCGCGGAACGGGCGCTCGCGCTCGACTGGATCGCACCGGAATTCGCGGACGACGCGGGTATCGATATCGAGCAAGGGCGGCATCCCGTGGTGGAAGCGCAGGTTGAGCAGTTCATAGCCAACGACTGCTGCCTGAACACCGAGCGCAAGCTGCTGCTGATCACCGGACCGAACATGGGCGGTAAGTCGACGTTCATGCGGCAGACCGCGTTGATTGCGTTACTGGCTTATGTGGGCAGTTACGTGCCCGCGAAACGCGCACGTTTTGGCCCGATCGATCGTATCTTCACGCGTATCGGGGCCGCCGACGACCTCGCCGGCGGCCGCTCCACGTTCATGGTCGAGATGACGGAAGCAGCAGCCATTCTCAACGACGCAACACCGTCGAGTCTCGTGCTGATGGACGAGATCGGCCGCGGCACGTCCACCTTCGACGGCCTCGCGCTCGCGTGGGCAATTGCGCGGCATCTGTTGTCGCATAACGGCTGCCATACGTTGTTCGCGACGCATTACTTCGAGCTGACGCAGTTGCCGGCCGAGTTCGTCCAGGCCGCGAACGTGCATTTGTCGGCGGTCGAGCATGATCACGGCATCGTGTTCCTGCACGCGGTGAACGAAGGTCCTGCAAACCAGAGCTACGGCTTGCAGGTGGCGCAACTGGCGGGCGTTCCACCCGCCGTCATCAAGGCCGCAAGGAAACATCTGGCGCATCTGGAGCAGCAGTCGATCGGCCAGCCATCGCCGCAATTCGACCTGTTCGCGGCACCGGTCGTTGAGATCGCTGACGCTGACGAGCGCGATGAACCGGCCGAGGCGCAACCGCATCCCGCACTCGACCGGCTGCGTGCAATCGATCCGAACGAATTGCGCCCACGCGACGCACTCGATCTGCTCTACGAACTACATGAGCTGGCGTCGAACGCTCCGGATGCGTCGCGTTAGGGCGGACTCTGCCACTGGCTGGCCGCGCGCACGCTGCATGGTGCGCGGCCGCGTCGCTTTTGTCTGTTTAAGCACCCTCCTGCTGCTCAGCGGATGGCAGCGCGCGCAAGCCGAAGCGCCGTCACTGACATTCGCAATCGCTTCGAATGTGCTCGACAAACCCGTCGGCGAAACATCGCTTCAGCACATGCTCGACGCCATCGGAGGTGAACGGAACACGTCGTTCATCGTCTACGATGGCAACCTCAAGGGCGAAACGGAACCGTGCCGGGATTCGCTCTACAACACACGCGAGCAGATCTTCGATACCTCGCGCAAACCCGTCGTCCTGCTGCCCGGCGGCAACGACTGGGCGTCTTGCGTTCTCGCGCAAGCGGGCAGTTACGATCCGGTCGAGCGGTTGGACTTCATCCGCCAGTTGTTCTTCGGCGACTCGAATTCGCTTGGCCAAACACCCATGAACGTCATCCGCGAAAGCGATGTCGCACGCTTTCGCCCGTTCCGCGAAAACGTCCGATGGCAGTCGAACGGCGTTGCGTTCATTGGCTTGAACGCGCCCGCGCCGAACAATCATTATCTGAGCGCGGGTGGGCGCAACGGCGAATTCGAGGACCGCTCCATCGCCAATGCATTCTGGCTGGAACATGCAGTCGAAACCGCGCGACGCTCGGACATGCGCGCAGTGGTGGTGATCCTTCAGGGCGACCCCGACTTCGCGCGTTACGAGCGTCGCGATCGTTTCGCATGGCTGCGCTTTTCTCGCGGCGAAACGTCGCGTGATGGTTTTCTCGAACTCAAGCGCAGTCTCGTCAAAGCCGCCGAACTATTTCGTGGACCTGTGATCGTGATTCACCAGTCGGATACGCCGATACCCAGGGGATTTCGCATCGACCAGCCGTTGCGCAACGACAAGGGCGCGGTCGTGGCCAATCTGACGCGCATCGCGATGAGCTTGAAGAAGCCGCAATCGCAGTGGCTGGAAGTAGAGTCCGACTTCGCATGGCGGCCGCCCTTTCGGGTTCGCGTGCGCGACGTGATCGTGCGGCCGGCTACGCCTGGACCGGCGTCGGCACCGGCCGTGCCCGCGTCTTCGTCGTCGCCTTCTTCGTCGATCCCCGGCATTGAAGATGACACTTCAGGGCCCTCATCTTTTTTCCAGCAGATGCAGCCGGTAAAGCCAGCACAACCGACGCAGCAACCCCCAGCGTCTCAACCAGGCACCGGTACGCCCGCGTCGAATGCCGCGCCTTCAGTGCCGCCCATACTGAACTCGAACTCGCCTGCGAACCTGCCGCCGATCCTGCCTTTGCCGTCGAATCCGGCGAGCGGCGCATCGGGCGCGAGCACGGGTCAATAAACCCGTTCACGCGTCACCGTCACGCTAAATAAAACAAGGCGCAGCAACCTGCCTGCGCCTTGTTTCATAGTGCTTGCCTCGTCTCAGGCACAAACCTCTCAGGCACCAACCTCAATGCAAGGTCGGACCCGCGTCCTTGCCCGGCTCATCGTCGTCCTCGTCGAGGACTTCCAGGCCGTCGAGGCCATGCGCGTGCTGATGTTCCTTCTCGTCCTCGGTGGCTTCGCGGACTTCCTGCACGTTCAGCGCGAAGCGCAGCGCCATGCCCGCGAGCGGATGATTGCCGTCGAGCACGACTTTATCCTCCGCGACGTCGGTGACCGTGTAGATCAGCGAATCGAGTTCGTCCTCGCCGTCTTCGGGCGTGCCTTCGAACTGCATGCCGACTTCGAGCGGTTCCGGAAAACGGCCGCGTGCCTCGACTTTCACGAGATCGGGATCGTATTCGCCGAACGCATCTTGTGGTTCGAGCTGCAACTGGGTCTGATAGCCGGCTTCCTGACCGTCGAGTGCTTCCTCGATCTTGGGGAACGTGCCATCATAGCCGCCGTGCAGATAGACCATCGGCTCGTCGCTTTCCTCGATCAGATTGCCATGAGCGTCAGACAGCTTATAGGCGACTGATACGACGGTGTCTTTTGCGATTTTCATTGGATTCTCCAAGATACAAGCCTCAATTATACGATGCCAGCGCGGTCCCCTAACGTTCCCTCAAGTCCTTTCGCGGTGCCGCTTCCCGACGAACCTGCAACCCTGCTCGGCAACCTCGCGCCCGCGCAGTTCATGCGCCGGTACTGGCAGAAAAAGCCGCTGCTGATCCGTCAGGCCATTCCTGGCATTCAGGCGCCATTGTCGCGCGACGAGCTGTTCGAACTCGCCGATAGCGAAGACGTCGAATCGCGCCTGATTACGCATTTTCGCAAGTCCTGGGCGATGGAGCACGGCCCTTTTGCGCCCGATGAATTGCCATCCGTAAAAAAGCGTGACTGGACATTACTCGTGCAAGGGGCGAACCTGCACGACGACCGCGCCCGGGCGCTGCTGGACCGCTTCCGTTTCATCCCCGATGCCCGCCTCGACGACCTCATGATTTCGTACGCCACTGATGGCGGCGGCGTGGGCGCGCACTTCGATTCCTACGATGTCTTCCTGCTGCAGGTCCATGGCAAGCGGCGCTGGCGCTTTGGCGCACAGCGCGATCTCTCGCTAAAAGAGGGGCTGCCGTTGAAAGTTTTACAGCACTTCGAAGCGGACGAGGAATGGGTGCTGGAACCGGGCGACATGCTCTATTTGCCGCCTCACATCGCTCACGAAGGCGTGGCTGAAGGCGAGTGCATGACCGCCTCGATCGGCTTCCGGGCGCCCTCTGCAAGCGAACTGTCAGGCCAGTTCCTGTACCACATTGCAGAGCGCCTGGACGACGCACGTGGCGCCGGCGCAAAGGGCGCCCAACGCTACCGTGATCCAGACCAGCCAGCGGTCGGCCACCCGGCGTTATTGCCGCCGCTGCTGATCGAGCGGGTTGGCTCGATCCTTGCGAACATTGCATGGAATGAGAAGGACGTCGCATCGTTTCTCGGGACGTACCTGAGCGAACCGAAGCCGAATGTCGTATTCGATCCGCCGCGGCGCCCTTTGAATGAGAGCAGGTTTATCGAACGCGCGAAACAATCAGGTTTGAAGCTCGATAAAAAGACCGTGCTGCTTTATGACAAGCACGCTTATTTTTTGAATGGCGAACAGGATTTATTGTCGGGAAAGGCCAAAAAATGGCTGCCTGAACTCGCCGACAAACGGTATTTGGAGGGGAAACGCTTTGTAACACTCTCAGGCGATTCGTCAATGACAGTGCTACTGCACGAGTGGTATTGTGCGGGCTGGATACAAGTCGACGCAAACGCCTAGTGTTTGGCCAGTCTTGCTGTTCCGCGGGTTGAAATGTATGAGAAAGACAACGTATTGGCCCCGCATTTATCGACGGTCGATACGAAAGTGCATATAATTTCCGCCCAAGCCGTAGGAAGTCTCACAACCATACATAATGTGAGTCCACAACGGCCCGGGTCGGTGTTGGAGCACACATTACCGGTACTTTGCGCTGTTGCTTACCTTTAACCATAAAAGGACGTGATCATGAAGAAATCTCTCCTCGTAGCATCCCTGTTGGCTGCTGTTGCTCTTGCTGCATGCAACAAGTCTAGCGATACGGCTGCTCCGGGCGCTGCTGCTAGCGATACCTCGGCTGCTTCGGCACCGGCTGCTGCTGCTTCGGACGCGGCGGCTGCTGCATCGGACGCGGCTTCGAGCGCTACGGCTGCTGCAAGCGACGCAACTGCGGCGGCNGCATCGGCAACCGACGCAGCTTCTGCAGCTGCTCCTGCTTCGGGCGCAAGCCAGTAAGCACATAGTCAGGGGCTCCGTTTCCAGCTCTTTTAGCTAAACCATCTAGCTGAGAACGAAGCCTCCGCAGTAAGCCTCGCAGAGATGTCATTCTGGGAGGCTTATGAAAAAACCGGCCCTCGGGCCGGTTTTTTTACGTCTGTTGATTCTGTGTCAATACACGTCGTGTGTGCATTATGCGGGGCTTAAAGCGAAACGCTGCCGGATTTCATAAGGACAACCAGTCGAAACCATCGGCTTGGGTCGCGACCATGACATCGGCCGCGGTGCCGCCCAGGACCGCGGCGAGCGCCGCTTGAGCGAGCTCAGGCAGGTTGTTCTGCTGACTCAGATGCGCGGCCACCAGATGGCGCAGCTTCGATCGGTCGAGCGCTGCAAGAATCCCTGCTGCAGCGTCGTTGTTAAGATGTCCGTGCATGCCGCCAATGCGCGCCTTGAGCGAAGCCGGATAGCGGCTTGACGCAAGCATCTCGACATCGTGATTTGATTCGAGCACCAAAGCATCGCAACCGCTCAGCACATTCGTGATGTGAGTTGTCGCAACACCTACATCCGTCAGGACGCCCAAACGGCTTACGCCGTCAGAGAACACGTATTGGAGCGGTTCGCGCGCGTCGTGGGGCACGGTATAAGGGAGCACTTCCAGATCCCCTATTACCACGCTCTCGTCGCCCCAGAGCACATGCAGATCGACCGGGGCTTCATCGGCACCCACTGCTCGTGCGGTACCCCAGCTCATGTGCAACGGAATCGACCATTTGCGCGCTAATGTCAGCGCGCCGCCTATGTGATCCGTGTGCTCGTGCGTGATAAGAATGGCGTCGATCTCGTCTGCGCGAACGTCGAGCCGCGCCAGGCGCCGCTCGACTTCCTTCGCGGAGAAACCGCAATCCAGCAGCACGCGGGTGGTCGTCGTGCCGCTTACCGACTCGACGAGCAACGCATTGCCTTCGCTGCCGCTGCCGAGACTGGCAAAACGCATACTTGAAAACCTAGTTCAACTGCGCGTGCAGCAACGCGACGATTCGTTGCGCGTCGGTCGATGTATCGACCTGACCATTGGCGTCGACCACGGCGATCTGCGTCACCGTGTCAGCCTTCGGACGCACGTTCACCATAAACTCGCGGGTAGGCTTCGGCGCGCTGCCGGCGAAAAGCTTGCCGAGCAGACCTTCCTTCTTCAACTCCTGCATCGAGTCGGAGAAACGCACGTAATACAAACCCTTCGCGCGATCCTGGTTGTCGACGGTGAAGTTGGTCCGGTCGAGTGCGAGTCCCACACGCAACCAGGCGCTGTCGAACGGCTCGGAAAGATCGAGCGTGGATGAGCCACCCGACTGGTCGACCGTGGCCGTCGCGGTCGCCGGACGGGCATCGGTCAACAATTGCTTCGCTTGCGCGTCGGTCAGGCCGAACTTCTCCATCAGCTTCGCGAGGAACGCGGCTTCAAGTGCCGGGTTACGCGGCCGCTCGACCCATTTCGACGAGGTCTTGTCCTGGCCTGTCAGCACTTCTTCCATCGCGCTGTGGGTAATGGAGATGTCGGTGGAGGCGTTCGAACCGCGCTCGACCAGCGTACGGAACTGATCACGCGTACCCGATGAATACGCAAAGTCGATCAGCTTGCCGATGCTCTTCCTGAACCAGTCGTCCGGAATATTCGCGCGATTTTCAGCCCAGTCGGTCGTCATGATGCCGGTAGCTGCGGCATCGGTCTTGAGCGTGAAACCGTTCTCTTGCCAGAACTCCTGCAATTGCGGCCAGAGCTGGTCGGGCGAACGGCCATCGACCACCAGCCAGCGGCGATCGCCGTCACGCTCCACGTGCATGCCGAACGGGTCTTGCGGCGTCGGCAAGCCGACGGTTGCGTTGCCCGCGGGCGTAAGCGAACGCGGTGCAGCGCCGCCGAGAGAATTCAGCTTGGGTGGTGCGGCGTAGCGCTGGCTGATATCGGCGGTGCTCAGATCGGATGGCACGGTCAGCGCAGGCGCCGTTTCAGCACCCTTGTAATTGACCCGATCCGGCGCGAGCCAGTCGTTCAACGTGTCACAACCGGCAAGCGAGATCAGCGTGCCGATTCCAAGCGACAGCACGCTCAGGGTGCGAGCGTGATTGAATAAGGCGGAACGTTTCATGAGGTCCTTCGTGATGCTGAATGCGCGTTGCCTGGAAGCTAAGCCGGGAACGGGTCGATGAACGACGGGTTGATGACACTCGCTGGCTGGCCGAACGGTAATAAGGCCGAAACCACTGCATTACGGCGGCACGCACGTTTTCAGATGCGCCCCGCCGCCGGCCGTCAGGCCAGAAGTCCTGTTTCGCGCAACGCGTCGCGCACGACCCCGTGATAGCGCTCGTCGAGCGGCGTCAGCGGCAGGCGAATCCCGCTTTCCATACGCCCGAGCGCGGCAAGCGCCCATTTCGCGGGGATCGGATTCGACTCGCAGAACATCTGCTTGTGCAGCGACAGCAAGCCCAGGTGAATCTTGCGTGCAGTGATCGCGTCGCCGGCGAGCGCCGCGCGGCAGAGTTCGCTCATCGCGCGCGGCGCGACGTTCGCAGTCACCGAAATATTGCCATGGCCACCGAGCAGCATCAACGCGATGGCGGTCGGATCGTCGCCACTGTAGATCGCGAAATGCGCCGGCGCGTACTTGATCAGGTTGGCTGCACGGTCGATGTTGCCCGTCGCTTCCTTCACGCCCACGATGCCCGGCACCTCAGCGAGGCGCAGCACGGTGTCATGGTTCATGTCGGCGACGGTCCGGCCCGGAACGTTATACAGGATGACGGGCAGGTCGACGGATTCCGCGATCTTGCGGAAGTGCTGGTACATGCCTTCTTGCGTCGGCTTGTTGTAATAAGGGACTACTTGCAGCGTGGCGTCTGCGCCGACTTCCTTGGCCGCTTTTGCCAGCTCGACCGCTTCGGACGTGGAGTTGCCACCCGCGCCGGCGATGATCGGAAAGCGCTTGGCCGTGTGCTCGACGGCGGTTTTCACCATCAGGATGTGTTCGTCTACTGAAAGCGTGGCCGATTCGCCGCTGGTGCCCACCACGACGAGGCCATTCGAGCCCTCTGCCACATGCCAGTCGATCAGTTTTCGAAACGCCGGCAGATCGAGACTACCGTCCTCGTGCATCGGGGTGACGATGGCAGGAATGCTGCCGCGGATCTGGACGCCGCCGTGTGTTCCGTTTGTCATGAAACGCTATGAAATTGATCGGTAAACCGCGATTGTAGCGGATTAGCCCTGCAGTACGTAACGATCGGGATTTGACCCATTGTTACGTTCCGTAAGACCCGTTGGGGTGGACCGCGCCGGGGCGGCGGCGCAGATGCGCTGCACGCAGGATGCACGCGGCACGTTGATAAAACCATCCTGATAAGCGATGACTCGCAACCGGCCGTGCACGGCCTCGAGCAACTCGCCGCGGTTGAGCAGGAAGGCCGGATTCGACGGCTTGCCGAACCGCTCGTTGCCCACCGCGAAGGTCTCATAGAGCAGCACGCCACCGGGCGCAAGGGCATCGAACAAGTAAGGAAACAAGGGCCGGTGAAGGTAGTTCGTCACCACTACGGCGGCGAATTTTTCGTCTTCGCGCAGCGGCCAGCCTGCGTTTTCCAGATCGGCGCAACGCGTGCTGACATGCTGCACGCCAGCAAGACTCGCCAAGGCGGTTTCATCCCGATCCAGCGCCAGCACCGGATGCCCGCGCAACGCGAAATAACGCGCGTGGCGGCCATTACCCGACGCAACGTCGAGCACCGCGCCACCCTGCTCCACCAGATGCGACCACTGCTCGATCCACGCACTGGCGGTGGTGGGTGGCGTGGGCGCCGCGGACATCGCTATCATCAGTTGTAAGAAAGGCCCATCGCGTCGCGAACGTCGCGCATGGTCTCCACCGCGAACTTGCGCGCCTTGTCGCAGCCGTCGGCGACGATCGCGCGCAACAGCGACGGATCGTCCATGTATTTCTGCGCGCGTTCCAGCATGGGTTGCTGCTCGCGCAAGATGCCTTCGATCACCGGTTGCTTGCATTCAAGGCAGCCGATTCCCGCGCTGCGGCAGTTCGTCTGCACCCACTTGTGTGTGGCTTCATCGGTATAGACCTGATGCAGTTGCCACACCGGGCATTTGTCGGGATCGCCGGGATCGGTGCGGCGAACCCGCGCCGGATCGGTCGGCATGGTGCGCACTTTCTTCGTGATGGTCTCGGCATCTTCACGCAAGCCGATGGTGTTGCCATACGACTTCGACATCTTCGCGCCATCGAGTCCGGGCATGCGCGACGCTTCAGTCAGCAGCGCCTGCGGCTCGACCAGAATGATCTTGCGCGCGCCTTCCAGATAACCGAACAGCCGTTCGCGGTCGTTCATGGACAGGCTCTGCGATTCCTGCAACATCGCACGCGCCTTTTCGAGCGCTTCGTCGTTGCCTTCCTGCTGATACGCGACGCGCAGTTCGTGATAAAGCTTCGCGCGTTTGCCGCCGAGTTTCTTCGCGGCATCGAGCGCCTTCTCCTCGAAATCCGCCTCGCGCCCATACAGATAATTGAAACGCCGCGCGATCTCGCGCGTCATCTCGACGTGCGGCACCTGATCCTCGCCCACGGGCACGAGCGACGCGCGATACAGCAGGATGTCGGCCGCCATCAGCACCGGGTAACCGAGGAAGCCGTACGTGGTCAGGTCCTTTTCCTTCAGCTTCTCGATCTGCTCTTTGTAGGTCGGCACGCGCTCGAGCCAGCCGAGCGGCGTGCCCATACCGAGCAGCAGCGCGAGTTCGGCATGTTCGGGCACCCGGCTCTGAATAAAGAGCGTGGCCTGCGCCGGATCGATGCCGGAGGCGAGCCAGTCGATCAGCACTTCCCAGACGTTCTTCTCGATGACTTCGGGCGTTTCGTAATGGGTCGTCAGCGCATGCCAGTCGACGACCGCGAAAAAGCACGGGTACTCGGACTGCAGCCGCACCCAGTTCTTGAGCACGCCGTGATAGTGGCCTAGATGCAGCGAGCCGGTCGGCCGCATGCCGGAGAAGATACGGTCAGGGAACATGGATTTATTGTAAAAGCGAGGCAAGGGGATTCAGGACGGCCGACACCGCGACATACCCGGCGCTCACCAGCGGCCCGAGCCAGAAACGCGTCAAGGTGCCGGTCATGACAAGCGCCATCACGATGAAAAAACCATAAGGTTCAAGCCGCGAAAGCATGATCGAAGCGCGTACGGGCAGCAGCGCCATCAGTACGCGTCCGCCGTCGAGCGGCGGCAAGGGGAACAGGTTCAACACGCCGAGCACCAGGTTCACGCCGACACCGGCTGCGGCCATGCGCGTAAAAAACGGTTCATTGACACCGAACGACGCCAGCAGCACCGCGAGGACGCCCCAGATGAGCGCCTGCACGAAATTGCTCGCCGGTCCGGCGGCCGCGACCCACAAGCTGCCCCAGCGCGGGTTGCGCAGATTGCCGAATGCAACGGGCACGGGCTTCGCGTAGCCGAACATGAACGCGCCGCTCGTAACGAAATACAAGATCAGCGGGATGGCGAGCGTGCCGATCGGGTCGATGTGGCGCATCGGGTTGACCGACACCCGGCCGAGTACGTAAGCCGTGTTATCACCCAGCAGCCGGGCCGCGTAGCCGTGAGCGGCCTCGTGCAGCGTGATCGCGAAGATCACGGGGAGCGCGTAGACCGCGATGGTTTGTATCAGGGAGGAATCCATAGCTCGCTATTGTATCAAGCAGTTGTGGCGCCACTCGGTGGCGGACGGTTTGCGTTCGCCCAAGGGCCGTGGGTTTGCGAGCGTCGAGGTCAATGACATTGCGCCTGGGCTTTTCCCCTGAGCGCAATATCACCGCCTTAATGTGCAATCGTACGTGAGCGTACGTGAGCGCGCTGCATCATTGCGGATTTTCGGCGGTGAGGCCGAACGGTTCCAGACTGCCTCGGCCGGGGCGCACCAGCACGGGCTCTTCGCCCGTCAGGTCGATCACGGTGGAGGGTTCCATCGCGCACGCGCCGGCGTCGATAACCAGATCGATCTGCTTCTCCAGTCGCTCGCGGATCTCTTCGGCGTCGTTGAGCGGATGGGTGTCGGGCGGCAGGATCAGCGTCGAGCCAAGCAGTGGCTGGCCCAGCGCTTCGAGCAGCGCCAGCGTAATCGCGTGATTCGGCACGCGCAGGCCGATCGTCTTGCGCGACGGGTGTGAAAGGCGCCGAGGCACTTCCTTCGTCGCCTGCAGTACAAACACGTAAGGTCCGGGTGTCACCGATTTAATCAGACGATAGTTGCGGTTATCGACGATCGCGAAATTGGCCAACTCCGACAAATCGCGTACCAGCAGCGAGAGCAGTTGCTTCTCGTCGAGTCCGCGAATCCGCCGGAGGCGTTCGACGGCATCCTTGTCGTCGAGATGGCACGCGAGCGCATAGCTCGAATCGGTTGGCAACGCGACAATGCCGCCATCGTTGATGATCTGCACCGCCTGGTTGATCAGGCGCGGCTGCGGATTGTCCGGATGAATTCTAAAGAATTGAGACATGACCAGATGACGTAAGTGGGTTGTCCGGATTTGCCTGCAAACCGGCGCCAATGCGTTTAGCGATTTACGTTTTTACGCGCCAAGCGCACCAATCATTACGCCCGTGGTTTCAAGCCGAATACCAGATGAAAGGCGCCGGGCGGTGCCAAAGCGAACACGCGAGAATACCCGCAAATGCGTGGAGTTGCGCGACAAACAGAAGTGGATGTACGCAAGGATCGTGCGCGGTTTTTCGCGCCTGGTTTTTCGCGCCTTGAACCGCTGCTCAACGATGAGCCGGAGGGGCCATCCCATACCCGCTGTTTAGAGCAGACACTCCCACACGGGCTTGAGATCTGCCGGAAGCGGCGGCAACTGGCCAAGGTCGATACGCCCCTCGCCCGCTGCATGGAAATCCGAACCGCGCGACGCGTAGAAGCCGTATCGACGCGCTACTTCCGCATATTCCCGATACTGGTCCGGCGTATGGCTTCCCGTCACCACTTCAATGGCGCGGCCGCCGAGCTGGATGAATTCATCGAAGAACGCGGCGAATTCGACCGGCGAAAAATCGTAGCGGCCAGGATGCGCGATCACCGCCTCGCCACCCGCCGCCTTGATCCATTTCATGGCGTCGACGAGTTTGGACCAGCGATGGCCGACAAAACCCGGCTTGCCGTCGCCGAGATATTTCGAGAACACGTCCGAGATGGATTCCGAGTAGCCCTTGTCCACCAGATAGCGTGCGAAATGCGTGCGCGAGATCATGGCGGGATCGTTCACATACTGCAGCGCGCCTTCGTATGCGTCCGGGATGCCGACCGCGGCGAGCGCTTCGCCTATCGCTTCACCGCGAGCCCGGCGGCCGCTGCGCGTCTCCGCCAGGCCATCGATCAGCTCCTGGTTGTCCACATCCACGTTCAACCCGACGATATGCACCGTCCGGCCCGCCCACGTCACCGAAATTTCCACACCGCCGAGATAGCCCATGCCGAGCGCTTCTGCCGCTGCACGCGCCTCGCGCTGACCGCCAAGCTGGTCGTGGTCGGTGAGCGCCCACAGCGTCACACCCCCCGCGTGAGCACGCGCGGCGACCTCCGCGGGAGCGAGTTGGCCGTCGGAAACGGTGGAGTGGCAATGCAGATCGGCGTTCATCATTGAGTTCTAAGGGTTATCAACCATTCTACTGCAACGCGTCAAAGCGGTTCTGTCGCCGACCGATCGGTCGATCGCATAATTTTGCGCCGCCAACCTCACGCGCAAAATGCCTCGATCAGCGCCGCAACCCGCTCCGGCTGGTCGTGATGCAGCATGTGGCCGGCGTGGTCGACGATCTCTTCGCGCCAATCCGCGAACGCCTTGAAACGCTGCTTGAATTCATCGATAGGAACATTAGCGGCAATCATCGCGAGGGTCGGTGAAGCCAGCGCTTCAACGTGCAGGACCTTCGCCTGCACCTTCGCCCATACGGCCATCACCTCATCCAGCCGATACAGCAACGGCCCACGCATTTTGTGCGCGGGATCGGCTAACAGATGGTAACGACCGGTATCGTCGAGCTTCGCCCAGTGTTGCGCCAGAAAACGCGCTTTCGCCATGGGCAGGCGCGGATTCGTGCGAATCAGCCGTTGAGCGACATCGTCGAGCGTGGCGTACGTGCTGAGCGAAGGCGGTGCGCGCAAATCGTCGAGCCATTGCGCGATCCGCGCGGGCGAACGCTCCGCTTTAGCCTTCGCCATGCCAAATCCCTCGAGATCGACCACGCGCCGCACCCGCTCCGGCCGGACGCCCGCGTACAGGCAAACGACGTTCGCACCCATGCTGTGGCCGACCAGGTTCACCGGCTCCCCACGCAAGGAAGCCGGCGCGTAGTGGTCGAGCAGCGCATCGAGATCGGCGAGATAGTCCTGGAACCAGTAGTGGCCGCTTTTACCCTCCGCCACGGGCCAGTCGGAGAGCCCGAAACCGCGAGCATCCGGTGCGATTACCTGCCAGTCGCCCGCGAGGGCATCGACGACGAACTGGAACGACGCAGATATATCCATCCAGCCATGCAGCATGAAGAGCATAGGTGCGTCGGGCGGTCCCCAGCGGCGGACGTGCAGTCGCGTGCCGCGCGTCGCGACGAATTCGGAAACGGGGGGTTTAAGAGAAATCATCGGGGAATCGGGGCAGTTTCAGTGGAATCGATGTCATCAAGGCCCGCGAGAGCGCGCAATTCGGCTTCATCGAAACCGGCGTCGCGGCGTGCTTCGAAGTTGAACGGGCCGCGTAGTTTAGGCGCGTGATATTGCTCGGCGAGCTGCGCGTAGGTGGCGTGCGGATCGGCGCCGGCTTCGCTGCACAGGTGCCGGAACCAATGGTTGCCGATCAGCACGTGGCCGATTTCATCGCGGAGAATCACATCGAGAATGCCCGCCGATGCGTGGTCGCCCGCTTGCGCGAGGCGTCGGCGAATGGGCGGCGACGCGTCCAGCCCACGCGCCTCCAGCGTGCGCGGCACAAGCGCCATGCGGGCGAGCACGTCGCCGCGGGTGCGCTCGGCCATCTCCCACAGGCCATCGTGAGCGGGAAAATCGCCATACCGATGGCCAAATTCCGCCAGACGCGCGCTCAGCAACGAAAAGTGGCGCGCTTCCTCGGCCGCGACCTTGAACCAGTCGCAATAAAACGCCTCGGGCATCGAGGGGAAACGCCAGACGGCGTCGAGCGCCAGATTGATCGCGTTGAACTCGATATGCGCGAGCGCGTGCAGCAACACCGCTCGCCCCGCGTCCGACTGCATGCTGCGGCGCTTCAGCGACGACGGCGCCACGAGCTCAGGCGCCGCCGGACGGCCGGGCAGATCGAGTGGATCGGGGATATCGGCGGTGGTGTTCAGCGTGGTGTCACCCGCCAGCAAACGTTCGTAGAACTGCTGGGCGGCGCTTGCCTTGGTCGCGGGATCGCGTTCCCGGAGCAACGCGAGCGCGGTCGGCCGGACGCTGGTGGACGCTGAATAATCGAGCGGTTCGGACATGATTCAAGGGTGCATGTAAACGGCAAGGGATAAGGGTGACGCAGCACGTTGCGCCACTGCCCGCGCCAGCCGGTCTGAAACCGCTGAATCAGGTCCATGAAACCCGCGTCGCACGACGCTTTTTCGCAACCGGCTAAAATAGCACTTTCCGCGGACGATTTTTGGCTTGAGGCGCGCCGGGGCCGCAGTCTATAGCATCGACACAACCGGCCAGCGAGCGCTTGAGACTGAAATTCCAATGATTGTACCGGCCATGCCCGCGCACCCAGGCCTGTCGGCCATTCCGCGCGTCATGGCTCAAGTCAAGCCCTCACAGGAGACACAGTGGCAATCTACAAGCTTGGCGACGCCGCCCCGACCATCCACGAAAGCGTCTTCGTCGCGGATACCGCGACCATCATCGGCCGTGTGACGCTCGAAGAAAACTCGAGCGTCTGGTTCGGTGCCGCTCTGCGCGGCGACAACGAACCCATCGTGCTCGGCCACGGCAGCAACATCCAGGAAGGCGCGGTGCTGCATACCGACCCTGGGTATCCGCTGACCATTGAAGCCAACGTGACGATCGGCCACCAGGCCATGCTGCACGGCTGCACGATCAAGGAAGGCGCGCTCATTGGAATTCAGGCCGTGGTCTTGAATGGTGCGGTAATCGGCCGCAATTGCCTGGTTGGCGCGGGCGCCGTGGTGACGGAAGGTAAAACCTTCCCCGACAACACCCTGATCCTCGGCGCGCCCGCGAAAGCCGTGCGCGAGCTCACGGAAGCAGATATTGCCCAGATGCAGGCGGGTACGCGTGGTTACGCGGAACGCCGCGAATTTTACAAGGCGCAACTCGTGCGTATCGGCTGAACGCCGGTTGACACGTATTACGCCATCGATGAAAGGACTCAAGCGTGGTGAACGACCAGCTGCAAAAATTCATGTTCAACGCGGCGCCGGTGCGCGGCGAGATCGTCTCGTTGCGCGACACGTGGCAAGAAGTGCTCACGCGCCGCTCGTACCCCACGCCCGTGCGTAATGTGCTCGGCGAAATGATGGCCGCATGTGCGCTGCTGTCGGCGAATCTCAAGTTCGACGGCACGCTCATCATGCAGATCTACGGCGACGGCCCGGTGACCATGCTCGTCGTGCAATGCAATTCGGACCTGTCGCTGCGGGCGACCGCGAAGCTAGCTGAGTCCATAGAAGGCGCGAGCGAGGCACCCGTGCCGATCACCGACGACATGACCCTCCCCGACCTGCTCAACCGCAACGGCCAGGGCCGCTGCGTGATCACGCTCGATCCGCGGGACAAGAAGCCAGGGCAGCAGGCGTACCAGGGCATCGTGCCGCTGAGCGGCGAGCACGGGCCGCTGGCGTCGATGGCGGAAGTGCTGGAACACTACATGCATCACTCCGAGCAGCTCGACACGCGCATGTGGCTCGCGGCGAACACCGAGCGTGCCGTGGGCATGCTGCTGCAGAAGCTTCCCGGCGATGGTGGTATCGTCCCGCATCCGGGCGAACACGACGCAGATACATGGCAACGAGTGTGCCATCTCGGCGGTACGCTGTCGAACGAGGAGTTGCTGAAGGAAGAGCCGGAGACGGTGTTCAAGCGGCTTTTCTGGCAGGAAAACGTGCAGCATTTCGAGCCGGCGCAAGCGCGTTTCGAATGCACGTGCTCGCGCGAGAAAGTGGGTGGCATGCTCAAGATGCTAGGCCGTGGCGAGGTAGACAGCGTGGTGGAAGAACGCGGCAGCGTGGAAGTGCACTGTGAGTTCTGCAACCAGCGCTATGAGTTCGATCCGGTGGATGTGGCGCAACTTTTTGTCGCTGGAGAAATCTCACAAGGTGTGAGCCCGGCACCGGATCAACGGCATTAAGTCCCTGTCGCCGCTGCCTCTGTAACAAGACGTCGCAGGATGGATGTTTGACGTCCTGCGGCGTGGCATGATCCGTGTCCGCTTAGTGTCCGGCCCGCTGGAGGTCGAAATGAAACCCTTGGGATGTGTATCGAAGAAACTGGTTGTCGCGTTGTCCGGCGCGATGCTGCTTGCGCTCGGCGGTTGCATGATGGACCCGCCGGGACCATCGCCTATTTATAGCCGCTTGCCGGCCCCGCAAAATCAGGCGCCGCAGCCGCTTTCGAAGGACGAGCAGGAGCGTTACAACCAGATCGACCGGCAAGTGCTGGCCGAACAGCAGCAGGCAATGGCCGCCGATGCCGCCGCGCAGGCGTACTGGCAATACTATCGCGCGCCGGTCACGGTGTACGGTGGATACTCCAGCGGTGGCTGGGGCAACCGATGGGGCACGGGCTTTGGCTACGGATACCCGGGATATTATTGGTAGCGTCTCAGACACGCCTTGTTTGACAGCAAAGCTATAGCGCATAACAAAAAGCCGTTTCAACTCACGTTGAAACGGCTTTTCTACATGCTTTGCTTCGATTTTCGAACTGAACGCTAGCCGCCCTGCTTTTTCTTGGCCGCGTCGAGTTTGTCCTGGGTCGCTTGCCGTTCGAACGCGCGACGCTCTTCCTTCGAACGCGACACTGGATTTGGCACCACGCGCAGCGGCGCTGCGGACACTTGCCCCCGCGTGGACACAGCCGATTGCGCGTTCACCGAATTAGCGGGAGCCGGCGAGTTCGGCGAGACAAACTGCACGAATACCTCACTGTCCTTCATCATCCCCATCTCGTAACGAGCCCGCTCTTCAACGGCCGCAGTGCCGTTCTGCAAGTCCGCCACTTCGCCCTGCACACGTTCGTTACGCAGCTTCAGGTCGGCGTTTTTCTTCGTCTGGTTGGCCAGTTGCTGCTGCAGTTCGTGGACACGTAGCCAGCCACCGTGTCCCCACCACAGCGGATACTGGATCATCGCCAGCAGCAGGATCAGAACAAAGGTGACAATCCGCATTTAAGAGGCGAGAAAAACGCTAACACTTCAACTGAATTTGGCGCTGCCTCGCATTCATTGGAACACGAGGCGGCGGACTGAATAAATCGGCGGCCGTCCGGACTAACGTCCATTCCGGCCGAAGCTTTAGCGCAGATTGTAGAACGCCGACCTGCCCGGATAACTCGCGATATCGCCGAGATCTTCTTCAATACGCAGCAACTGGTTGTACTTCGAGATCCGGTCGCTGCGCGACAACGAACCCGTCTTGATCTGGCCTGCGTTCAAACCGACCGCGATATCGGCAATCGTCGAATCTTCGGTTTCACCCGAACGATGTGAAATCACCGCAGTGTAACCCGCACGCTTCGCCATTTCGATTGCCGCGAAGGTTTCCGTCAGCGTGCCGATCTGGTTGATCTTGATCAGGATCGAATTGGCGATGCCTTTATCGATGCCTTCTTTCAGGATGCGCGTGTTCGTCACGAACAGATCGTCGCCGACGAGTTGAATCTTCTTGCCGAGTTTGTCGGTGAGAATCTTCCAGCCGTCCCAATCGCTTTCATGCATGCCGTCTTCGATCGAAACGATCGGGAATTTATCGGCGAGCGTGGCGAGATAATCGGCGAATTCCGTCGACGACAACTGCAGGCCTTCACCCGCGAGTTGATATTTGCCGTCGTGGTAGAACTCGCTNGCNGCGCAGTCCAGCGCAAGCAAAACATCTTCGCCCGCGCGATAACCGGCCTTCTCGATCGCCTGAACGATGGTCGACAGGCACTCGTCATTGCTGCCGAAATTCGGTGCGAAACCGCCTTCGTCGCCCACCGCCGTGCTCATGCCGCGATCGCTCAGGATCTTCTTCAGCGCGTGGAACACTTCAGCGCCGCAACGCAGTGCTTCGCGGAAGGTCGGCTGGCTGACCGGGACAATCATGAATTCCTGGATGTCCAGGCTGTTGTTCGCGTGCGCGCCGCCGTTCACAATGTTCATCATCGGCACGGGCAATTGCATTGCACCCGAGCCGCCGAAGTAGCGGTACAACGGCAGGCCGGCTTCTTCGGCTGCGGCCTTAGCCACCGCCATGGAGACGGCCAGCATTGCGTTGGCGCCGAGGCGCGACTTGTTGTCGGTGCCGTCGAGTTCGAGCAGGGTTTTATCGAGGAAGGCTTGTTCCGACGCATCGAGGCCCATGATGGCTTCGGAGATTTCGGTGTTGATGTGTTCGACTGCTTTCAGCACGCCCTTGCCGCCGTAGCGGCCGGCTTCGCCGTCACGCAATTCGATCGCTTCACGCGATCCGGTCGATGCGCCCGACGGCACTGCGGCGCGGCCCATCGTGCCTGATTCCAGCAGGACGTCACATTCGACGGTGGGGTTGCCTCGCGAGTCGAGAATCTCGCGACCGATGATATCTACGATAGCACTCATGGTTTCCTCAAGAAATAACGGTGAATCAGGTCAGACAGCAGGTCGGTTTAAGATCTTGCCGGCGGGCTAACGCCTCGCTTCAAAGGCCAACGACCGCCATCATGTTCAGTTCTGCTGCGCCCGCTCGCACGTGGCGCGCCGCTTCGTATTGTGCGGAGCGATACCACTTTTTGGCCGTCTCGTAGTCAGCGAATTCCAGTACGACCGAGGTTGGGCGCATTGATCCTTCGAACGCCTCGCTCCGTCCGCCACGCACCAGAAACTTACCACCGTATGCTTCAATCGCCTGCATTGATAGCGGCTGATAAGCGGCAAATTTCTCGGAGTCGGTGACGTTCGCGTTCATGAAGACGTAACCCTTCGTCATGACGCTCCCTCCCGGATACCTTGCGGATGTTGATGCTAAGCGAGCGCTTACGCTTGAAAACAAGCGGCGCTCGCAGCGTCCTTAACTGAAATCGTTCTCGAGGAACGGTCCGCGCTTCACGGCCCGATCCAGCGCGACGAGTGTCTCCAGCAGCGCTTCCATTCTGTGCAGCGGTACGGCATTCGGCCCGTCGGACTTCGCGTTCGCCGGGTCCGGATGCGTTTCCATGAAAACGCCCGCTACGCCGGTGGCGATCGCGGCACGCGCCAGCACCGGCACGAACTCGCGTTGGCCGCCGGAACTCGTGCCCTGCCCGCCCGGTAACTGGACGGAATGCGTGGCGTCGAAGACGACCGGCGCGTTGGTTTCCCGCATGATCGCGAGCGAGCGCATGTCGGACACCAGATTGTTATAACCAAATGACACGCCGCGTTCGCAGGCCATGAAACGGTCATCGGACAAGCCGGCTTCGCGGGCGGCGTCGCGGGCTTTATCGATGACGTTCTTCATGTCGTGCGGCGCGAGAAACTGGCCCTTCTTGATGTTGACCGGTTTGCCCGAGCGCGCGCATGCGTGGATAAAGTCGGTCTGGCGGCACAGGAACGCGGGCGTCTGCAGCACGTCCACGACCGATGCGACGGCTTCGATTTCGTGCTCCGAGTGGACGTCGGTGAGAACCGGCAGGCCGAGTTGCTTCTTCACTTCGCCAAGAATCCGCAGGCCTTCGTCCATGCCAAGACCGCGGAACGACTTGCCAGAACTGCGATTGGCCTTGTCGTACGACGATTTATAGATGAAGGGCACGCCCACTTTCGCGCAGATTTCCTTCAGGCGGCCGGCGACGTCGATCGTCATTTGCTCCGACTCGACCACGCACGTGCCCGCGATCAGGAAGAACGGCTGGTCGAGACCGACCTCGAAATCACACAGCTTCATGCCTGCGCTCCGACGGAAACCGCAACGGCCGGCGCGGGCTTAGCGTCGGCAGTAACTTCAGGCTGCACAGCTGCCTGACCGTTCGCCTTCAGCGCCAGATGATGGGCGCGCGCCGCTTCGACGAATTCCTTGAAAAGCGGATGACCATCGCGCGGCGACGACGTGAATTCCGGGTGGAACTGCACGCCGACAAACCACGGGTGCATGGATTCCGGCAGTTCCATCATTTCCGGCAGATCTTCGCTCGGCGTACGCGCGCTGATCACCAGCCCGCCCGCCTCGAGTTGCGGCACGAAGCGGTTGTTCACTTCATACCGATGCCGATGGCGCTCGTTCACGTCCGTGCCGTAAATGCGTGCTGCCATGGTGCCCGGCTTGATCGGACATTTTTGTGAACCGAGGCGCATCGTGCCGCCCAGATCCGACTCTTCCGTACGCTTTTCAACGCGGCCCGCGCGGTCGTACCACTCGGTGATCAACGCAACAACCGGGTTGGTGGTCGATGAATCGAATTCCGTGCTGTTCGCATCCGTCAGACCGGCAACGTCGCGAGCGAATTCGATCACGGCCAGTTGCATGCCGAGGCAAATGCCGAGGTACGGTGTCTTCGATTCGCGTGCATAGCGAATCGCCTTCATCTTGCCTTCCGTGCCGCGCGCGCCGAAACCGCCCGGCACGAGCACGGCGTCGAGATGTTTCAGGCCAGCAACGCCATCCGTTTCGATCTGCTCGGAATCGATGTACTCGATATTGACCTTCGTCGACGTATGAATGGACGCGTGTTTCAGCGCCTCGATCAGCGACTTGTACGACTCGGTCAGTTCCACATACTTGCCGACCATGCCGATGGTGACTTCGTTCTTCGGGTTCTCGAGCTTCTGGACGAGACCTGCCCACATGCTGAGGTCGGCGGGTTTCGCCGAGAGCTTCAGCTCTTCGCAGATGATGTTGTCAAGGCCCTGGTCGTGCAGCATCTGCGGAATCTTGTAGATGCTGTCCACGTCCCACACCGAAATGACCGCGTCTTCCGGCACATTGGAGAAGAGCGAGATCTTCTGGCGTTCGTCGACGGGAATCGGACGATCCGCGCGGCACAGCAGCACGTGCGGCGAGATACCGATTTCGCGCAGCTTCTGCACGCTGTGCTGCGTGGGCTTGGTCTTGAGCTCGCCCGCCGTCGCGATGTACGGCACGAGCGTCAGATGCACGAAACACGCGCTGTTACGGCCAAGCCGCAGGCTCATCTGGCGCGCGGCTTCGAGGAACGGCAGCGATTCGATGTCACCCACCGTCCCGCCAATTTCCACGATAGCCACATCCGGCTCGCCGCACGTAGCCGCAGCCGCGCCGCGTTGCAGGAACGCCTGGATTTCGTTGGTGATATGCGGAATGACCTGAACCGTCTTGCCGAGATATTCGCCGCGGCGTTCCTTGCGGATCACCGACTCGTAGATCTGACCGGTCGTGAAGTTATTGGCCTTGCGCATCTTCGTACTGATGAAGCGCTCGTAGTGGCCGAGATCGAGGTCCGTTTCCGCACCGTCTTCCGTCACGAACACTTCCCCGTGCTGAAACGGGCTCATCGTGCCGGGGTCGACGTTGATGTAGGGATCGAGCTTTAGGAGGGTGACTTTCAGACCGCGCGATTCGAGGATCGCGGCGAGGGAAGCGGCGGCAATACCCTTGCCGAGGGAAGACACTACGCCGCCGGTGACGAATACATATTTGGTCATCGCTAGGTGCTCGCGGGAAAAACGGATTATACCCGAAAGGAGCCCCGGAACCCAGAGCCGGACGGGGCTGATTTACATCGCGCGGCGGATTTTGGTTGCGGGTTTATTGGCGGCTTGAATACGGCTTAAATGTTCTCTTGCCGTGGTCCTCGCAGCCCATTAAGCGTGCGCTGCAATGCGCGCGCTGTTTCCACCGGGTGTTCCATTGGAAACAAATGACTGCCCTCGATCCACTCGAGATGCCCGCCCACAATACGCCGCGTCATGTCCAGCCCGACCTGCCGCACTTCCTTCGAATGCGTTCCCGCGATAAAACCGACCGGCACGGGCACGCCATGCGCGACCCGCGCACCGAGCGTGCGCGGCAAGGTCTTGTAGATGCGGAATTCGACTTCGCGATCGAAAGCGAGCTTGCGGGGGCCATTGATCGCGCTCGCGGCCTCATTCATGCCGCTCATGTTGTTCAGGCCACCCCCACTGCCCGCCTCCGCCGGAATCGCGAAATCGATGTAATCCGACAGCATCCGCTCGTCCCATCGGGCAAACGCGCTTTTCGCGTGAAAGTGGCGCCACGCGTCTTCCCGGCTCGGCCAGTGCGTGCGGCGATTTCTGGTCGCGGCGGCGGGCGAAAGCCGCGTGTCGAGCCCGGTCCATTGCGATATACGCAGCAAATTGCTGCGCCAGCCGGCAATCACCGGCGAATCCAGCATCACGACGCCCTTCACCCATTGCGGCCGCTTGAGCGCCGCCATCAGCGACAGATAGCCGCCCAGCGAATGCCCGACGAGCCACACTTTCGCGTGCTCCTTGCGCTTCACGTCGATGTCCTCGAGCAACTGATCCACCAGATGCGGCCAGTCGCGCGTGACCGGGTAACGCGGATCGTGACCGAAGCGCTCGACGGCGCGGATCTCGTAGTCGTCGGCGAGTTCAGCGAAGATCGTCCGGTATGTCGATGCGGGAAACCCGTTCGCGTGCGAAAAATGCAGGATGTCTTTCAAGCGGCGTGCCCTCTCTTTTTTAACGTCTCATCTTTTAACGTCCCATTCACCGTCCCATCCAGTAGCGCGCGTGCGTCTGCCTGTAATGTTCGATGGACACCTCAGCCGCGACGTCCATCCGCGCCGCACCGTCCTCGTCGCTACGAGACAACTCGATATGAAGCATCCGATACCGCGCGAAAACCGTCGGGTGCGGATGGTTAAAACGGTTGCGGTAGCCTACCTGAAATACCGCGATGCGCGGCTTCACGGCGTCGAGGAAAGGTTCAGTCGAGGACGTCTTGCTACCGTGGTGCGGTACCACCAGCACATCGGCCTGAAGCCAGGCGGCGTCATGTTGCCCGAGTTGCAGCAACTGGCGCTCGACGTCGGCTTCGATGTCTGCGGCAAGCAGCGCCGAGCGCCCCGCCGCGCTTGTCACTTTCAGCACGCATGAAGTCGCGTTCGGTTTGCGCGCGAGCGGTCCGGCCTGCGGCCACAGCACGTCGAAAACCACACCATCCCACTGCCAGCGCTGCCCTGCGACGCAGCGCAGCAAGGCGCTTCCGCTTTCCTGCGCCGTCCCCCAGAGCGACTCACGCGGCCGCAAAGACGCCAGGAATTGCCGGACGCGAATGCTCTCCAGCACCGCGGGCGCACCGCCTGAGTGATCGGAATCGGAGTGGCTGATCATCAGGGTATCGAGGGTGAAAAGGCCGTGGGCAAACAGATACGGCACGACAATGCGTTCGCCCGCGCGGGTGGATTCGGGGCCCGGGCCGGCATCGAAGAGCAAGGTGTGATGCGTGGTTTCGATGACGATCGCAGAACCCTGGCCTATATCGAGCGCCGTCACGCGAAACGCCCCGTTTGGCGGCGCGTGAGACACAGGGAACGCCAGCGGCAACCACGTCAGCGGCGCGGCAAACCGCAGCGGCCAGCCGCGTGGAGTAAGCGCCCATATCACCCCGAACGCCGCTGCGGTGAGCGCAAAACCGTCCGGCTGCGGCAAACGCCAGAGCGTCCACGTCGGTCCCGACAAATGGGCGAGCGCGTCGAACATCGGGGTTAATAAGCTATGCGCGGCGCGGTACGCAAATACGTCGAGCGGTGCTGGCAGCAAGACGGCCACGAGCACTGCAGGCGTGACAAGAAAGCTGATCCACGGAATGGCGAACGCGTTGGCGAGTGGCCCCAGCAACGGAATCTGGAAAAACCAGTACGCGGTGAGCGGCGCAAGACCGATCGTTATTGCGTACTGCACGCGCGCGCTGGATGCGATTGCGCGGCCGATGCGCCGGATCGTGCGTTTGAGCCACGCGAGCAGACGAATGCCGATTCGCCGGACCACATCGCCAAGGCGGTCGCGAATCTGGCCGCGTGGCCGAATTTCAGTTTCGCCGCCGGGTTCGTTCGAGGCTGGATCCTCGTCCGCCTGAGGTGCCGCGAACGCCTCCGCGAATCCGACCGATGCCCTGCGTCCCCGCGATGCAATCGCGAACAGGATTGCCGCCACGGCGCAGAACGACAACCAGAATCCCGCAGCAGTCACCGCCCATGGATCGGCGAGCAGCACCAGCGCCAGCGCCCACGCGAGCACCAGCGAAGACGCAGGCCGCCGGCCGCTCAACACCGCGAGCGCGACGAAACACAGCATCCACATCGACCGTTGCGCGGGGACGTTGAAGCCCGCGAGCGCTGCGTAGAACGCGGCAAATACCGCCGCGCCGGCCGCTGCCGCTTTTTGCGCGGACACGATCAGCGGTGCGGGCAATCCGCGCCAGCGGACACGTCGCCATAACCCGCCGCTCAACAGCGCCGCGAGGCCCGCGACAAAGCCGATGTGCAGCCCGGAAATTGCCACGAGATGACTCGTGCCCGTCGCGCGCAGCAAGGTCCAGTCAGCGTCGCTGACGACGTCTTGCGCCCCAACTGCAAGCGCCACCACGATTCCTTGATGCGGCTCGCCGTCGAGCGACGTTAGAACCCGCTCACGCAACCGCGCACGCCAGCGGTCGATCGTCAGCGCAAAGCCGTGTGCGTTCGTGGGCAAACGCCGCGCCGTACCCGGCACCGATACATAACCGGTCGCGCGAATATTGCGGGCGAGCAGCGCCACTTCGGCATCGCGGCCACGAAAATTTGCGTTGCCAAACGGACGTTTCAATCGCGCCACCAGCGTCCATCGCTGACCGGCCCAAAGGGCAGACGGCGGCGCGGCGGCAGGACCGCGTTTGGATGCATCAATGGCCATCCATGACAGTTGCACGACACGTGGAAAATTCGTCAACGCGGCATCGTTCGATTCGACTTCAAACAGGAAACGTGTGCCGTCCGCGTTGTGCATCGGCAATCCGCGCACGAATCCGGTCAGCTCGATATTGCGATTCTCGAACGCGACGGGCAACGCGCGCTGCAATCGCGTGTCCGCTCGCCAGGCGGCGTAACCGAAACCGACGACAAACGCAGCCGTAATCATAAATACCGCGCGAAATCGCCGAAAGCAAAACGCGAGCGCGCAGACTAGCCCAAGCATGAGCACAAGCGCGCACGCAACATACACACCCGGCAGCGCGGCCTGTTGCTGCAAGCACGCGATTCCCAGCGCAAAGCCGATCAAGATACCCCGCACGCCCGCTCCTCAAAAACCCGACGCGAGCGCAAACGCATCGAAGGGAGAAACGGTCCCTTCAATGCCTGCAATCGAATGAAAACGAGGAACTGATTATGCGGAGATAAGGCCGAGCCGCGGCAGCGCGGCGTGTGCGTTAGCCGTTGTGCCTAGAGAAAGCGTCTCTTCGTCGATGCTGCGCAATTCTGCGAGCACGCGCGCGATGCCCGGCACCTGATCTGGCGTGTTGCGATGCCTGTGGAGCCATGAAGGCGCGATATCGGGCGCATCGGTTTCAAGCACGATCGCGTCCAGCGGCAACTCGGCGGCCAGACGTCGAATCTGGCGTGCGCGTTCGAAGGTGAGATTGCCGCCGAAACCCAGGCGCATGCCTTGTGCGATGAACGCTTCGGCCTGCTGAAAACTGCCGTTGAACGCATGCGCGATACCGAGCTTGACGGAAAACATGCGCAGGCCCTTGAGCACTTTGTCCTGCGATTTGCGCACATGGCAAATCACCGGTAAATCGAAGTCACGCGCGAGCTTGAGCTGCTCGTAATAAAAGAAGGTTTGGCGCGCATCGTCGAGGCCGGGTACGAAATAATCCAGCCCGATCTCGCCGATACCCACAAAACGCGGATCACCCAAACTCGCGGCAATCTGCTCGCGCAACACGCGCAGATCGTCGTCTTGCGCTCGCGGCGTGAACAAAGGGTGAATGCCGAGCGCGTAAGCCCCCCCTTCAAACCGATGCGCAAGCTCACGCACGCGGTCGAAGTTCTGGCGCTCCACGCCCGGAATCACGATCCGCTGCACACCCTCTTTCAACGCCGATGCCGCGACGTCATCGCGGTCGGCATCGAACTCGGATGCATCGAGATGGCAGTGGGTATCGATCCACATGAAACCCCCTCGGCAGTTAGACAGGTACGACCGGCTCCTCGAACAGCACGCCGTCGCGCAAGCGCATGATACGGTCGCAGCGCGCGGCGAGATCGGGATCATGCGTGACGATCACGAAGCTCGTTTCCAGCGTCTCCGACAACTCCAGCATCAAGTTGAACACGGTGTCCGCGGTGGCGCCGTCGAGGTTGCCGGTCGGCTCATCTGCAAGCACGCATGCCGGATGCGTGACCAGCGCGCGTGCGATCGCCACGCGCTGACGCTCGCCGCCCGAGAGCTCGCCCGGCCGATGTTTTGCGCGATGGCCGATACCGACGCGCTCGAGTATCGTCATGGCTTGCTCACGTGCATCGGCTTCGCTCAGGCGGCGAATCCGCAGCGGCATGGCGACGTTATCGAGCGCGCTGAATTCAGCCAGCAAGTGATGGAACTGATACACGAAACCCAGCGCGCGATTGCGCAGCTCGTTGCGTTCGCGTTCGCGCAATGCGGTGAACGGTTTGCCCAGCAGCGAAACCTTGCCGGCGCTCGGTTCATCGAGACCGCCGAGCACGTGAAGCAGCGTGCTTTTACCCGATCCCGACGCGCCGACGATCGCCAGCTTCTCACCACGCCGGACCTGCAGTTCCGCGTTGTCCAGCACTTGCACGTTGAAGCCGCCCTGCACGAACGTCTTCGAAATCGCCGAGGCTTCCAGCACGATGGCGTTGTTGTTATCACTCATAGCGCAGCGCCTCCGCCGGACGAACCTTCGCGCCGCGCCAGCTCGGATAGAGCGTCGCGAGCGATGACAATACGAATGCGATAAGGCCGATCCGTGCGACGTCGGCGGGGACGAGTTCGGACGGCAATTCGCTGATGAAATACACCGATGGCGGCAGGAACTGCACGCCGAGCAGATGCTCGATCATGGGCACGAGCCACGGAATGCTCCACGCGATGAGACACCCCAGCGACACCCCGATCGCCGTGCCAATGAAACCGATCGTCACGCCCTGGATCACGAAAATCTTCATGATCGAACCGGGCTGCGCGCCCAGCGTCCGAAGGATTGCTATATCCGCTTGTTTATCGGTCACGGTCATCACAAGCGACGACACCAGGTTGAACGCCGCCACCGCAATAATCAGCGTCAGGATGATGAACATCATGCGTTTTTCGATCTGCACAGCCGAGAACCAGGTCTTGTTCTGCTGCGTCCAGTCGCGGATATAGAGGTCGCCGGAAAGCGTCCGCGACAATTGCCGCGCGACTTCCGGCGCGCGCTGCATGTCCTTCAGCTTAAGGCGCACACCCGAAGGCGCGGGCAGCCTGAACAGCGCCTGTGCATCGGCGATGGAAATCAGCGCCAGCGTGGAGTCGTATTCGTAGTGCCCCGACTCGAACACGCCGACCACAGTGAACTGCTTGAGCCGCGGCAGCATGCCCGCCGGCGTGATCGTGCCTTCGGGCGCGACCAGCGTGATCTTGTCGCCCGTGGTCACGCCGAGATTGGTCGCCAGATCCGCGCCCAGCACAATGCCGAAGCTGCCCGGCACGAGATCGGTGAGCTTGCCGCCCCGCATCTCCTTGCCGATATCGGAGACTTGCGGTTCCAGCGACGGCTCCACGCCTCGCAACGCCACGCCGCTGACGGCGCCTTGCCGCGTCAGGAGGGCCTGCGCATCCACATACGGCGCCGCGCCAATCACCTCCGGATTCTTGCGTGCTTCCTGCGCGGTCAGTTGCCAATCAGGCATGGACCCGGTCGGCGAGAATATCTCGACGTGCGCGAGTACGGACAGCATGCGGTCGCGGACCTCTTTCTGGAACCCGTTCATCACCGAGAGCACCACGATCAGCGCGGCGACGCCAAGAGCGATGCCGGCCATCGATACCAGCGCGATGAACGAGATGAAACCGTTGCCGGTGGTACGTTTGCCGGCGCGGGTATAGCGCCAGCCGATCTGCCATTCATAGGGAAGTTTCAAGCGATTCCTTTTCAGCGTTCTAACGTTCTTCGATCTTTACAGCGCGCAATCGACGCGCAGCTGAAGCGTGCGGCTTGCGCCATTTCTATAACCTGATCCTGTCTATCCAGGGATGGCAATAACAACGCCTTCTCAATCCTTACCGCACCGATCGTCTGCGATCAAGCGCGAAGTTTGCCACACAATTCTTAGCCACTCCTTTAGCCCGGATGACGTGGCGGAGTGAAGAACGACGGCGCAAGCCACCATGCCGGCCATTCGGACGATTTCCCACGCCCATGCCGCAGTTCATACTCGCCTGGCTCACCCACGCGGCAACATCCCTCGAGAAACACAGCCCCAGCCGCCGCGACGGCTCACCGCGTAACTCTTGACGTATTACGCTAAACGTTATACGATGAACATAATGATACAAACGTTCCGATGCAAGGACACTCAAACGCTTTACGAAGGCGGAACGCCAAAACGGTTTCGGGTAATCGCTGATGTCGCAATCAGAAGGCTCAGTGCACTGGATGCCTCGATGGAACTGCGCGATCTGAAATCGCCGCCCGGCAACCGGCTCGAATCCCTTTCCGGCGATCGGCGCGGTCAGCTCAGCATCCGGATAAACGGCCAATAGCGCGTTTGTTTCAAATGGACGACGAAGGGTCCGGTCGACGTCGAAATCATCGACTATCACTGAATAGGGAAGCACATGTCCAAGAACGGTATGCGTCCGGTTCATCCGGGCGAGGTCTTGCGGGTAGATTATCTGGTCCCGCTCGAAATGAGCGTGAACGCACTGGCGCTGGCGCTGAACGTGCCGGCTACGCGTCTGCATGAAATCGTGAAGGAGCGGCGCGGCGTCACGGCCGACACTGCCTATCGCCTTGCACGCTACTTCGACTCGACGCCTGAGTTCTGGCTGAATCTCCAGGCCATGTATGACCTGAAAACTTTGCCAACGCGTAGTGAAATCGATCGCAAGGTTGAACCGCGCGAGTTGTCGCGTGCGTGATGCGTCAAGCCAGCCAGTAGGGACGATGCGCCGTGCCCTGACTCCAGGTGTTTGCGCAATGCTTTCGGATCTGAATTGGCGAACTTATCCGCGAGCGCTGGAATCCCCGCCGGTGTGCAACAGGCGCACCTCGACCGCTACAGCGCAGCTTCAGCTTTGAAGGAGTCCAAGACTAACTTCCCGTGTCCGGCAGCTATCCGCGCATTACTGATTACGCGCTACGTACCGCAACGAGGCAAATGGCAAGCACCCGGAAAACACCAGGTCTTTGCCATACAATGCGCAGCATCATGCCCACGCACAAGCTCCCCGATCTTCNCCTTCTTTTACCGTTCGCGCTGCCATCGGCTGCGGATGCCGCCACTGCGCTGCACAAGCTGGACCGTCCCGCGCTCGACCGGCTGCTTGCCCGCGCGACGCTCGATGAGCGCGTGATCGGCGAGGATTTCCAGCGCACGCTGCCGCACGAACGCTGGATTGCGCGGCAATTCGGCGTGGTGAACGAGGCGCCCGGGCGAGCCACCGAGGAAGCGCCGCTCGCACCCTATATGTTGCTCGCCGATGGCGGGACGCCAGGCGACACCACCTGGGCATGCGTCGAACCGGTGCACGTGCGGATCGCGCGTGACCATCTGGTGCTGATCGATCCCGCGACGCTGGGTATCGACGATCACGAAGCCCGTACCCTCTTCGATGTCGTCAAGCCGTTGATAGAAGACCTCGGACTGACCATCCAGGCGCCGCAACCGGTGCGCTGGTACGTCGCCGGCGAGAATCTCGGCACGTTGGCGGGCGCGTCGCCATTGCGGGCGAGCGGGCGCAACATCGAAATCTGGTTGCCGCACGAAGCCGGCACCGGCGAACGCTCGCGGGCTTGGATGAAGCTGCAGAACGAAGTGCAGATGGCTTGGTTCGAACATCCGCTCAACGAAGCACGGGAAGCGCGTGGCCTGCCCGCGATCAATTCCATCTGGCTGCACGCGCAAGGCGCATTGCGCAGCGTGACGAGCCCGTTCGCGCGAGTGATGTCGAACGCAGCGGCCACGCGCGGCCTCGCGCTCGCCGCCGATGTCGTCCCGGAAACGCCACCCGCATCGTTTGCGGCTTTTGGCGCCGGACAACCCCAAAGCGAAGGCCGTGCACTCGTCGAACTCGATCCATTCTCCGCGCCGTTCATCGAACAGGACTGGGCGCGCTGGAACGACGCACTCGGGACGCTGGAGCGCGACTGGTTTGCGCCCGCCCTCGCCGCGCTTGAAAACGGCACCCTCGGCACGTTGCGCCTGACCTTGTGCAGCGACACCGGTTCTGTGTCGCTGACCGTCACGCGCGGCGCGTTGCGCAAATTCTGGCGGCGGCGTCCGATTGCTGCTTTATTTATTGAATGAGTTATCGAACAAAGCGAACAAAGCGAATGAAACGAATGCTCACCGGCCCGTCCGCATGACCCGAATCGTCACCCGTGCACCCTCTCCCGCCGATGCCGCCGTTCTCGTGCGACATGGTGTTCATCCCGTCATTGCACGGCTGTATGCATCGCGTGGCGTGTGTTCGCCGGACGAGATCGAAACGGAGCTGAAGAAATTGCACGCGCCGGTCGGGCTGAAAGGTTGCGATGAAGCCGCCGTCGTTCTCGCCGATGCGCTCGCGGCGAAACGCCGCATGCTGGTCGTGGCCGACTACGACTGCGACGGCGCGACCGCCTGTGCCGTCGCGGTGCGCGGCTTGCGGATGTTCGGCGCGCAGATCGATTACCTGGTACCGAACCGCTTCGAATACGGCTATGGGCTGACGCCGGAGATCGTCGCGCTGGCAGCGAGCCGGGCGAGCGGCAAACCCGATCTGCTGATCACCGTGGACAACGGCATTGCCAGCGTGGACGGCGTCGAGGCGGCGAATGCGTTGGGTATCGACGTGCTGGTGACGGATCACCATTTACCCGGCGACGACTTGCCGCCGGCGCGCGCGATCGTGAATCCGAATCAGCCGGGTTGCGCGTTTCCGAGCAAGTGCATTGCGGGCGTGGGCGTGATTTTCTACGTGCTGCTCGCGTTGCGGGCGGAATTGCGCCGTCGCAATGCCTTCACCAACGACGCTCCCGAACCGCGTCTGGACGGCCTGCTCGATCTGGTGGCGCTGGGCACCGTCGCCGATGTCGTGAAGCTCGATCCGAACAACCGGATCCTGGTCGCACAGGGGTTGAAGCGGATTCGCGCGGGGCGGATGCAGCCTGGCATTGCCGCGCTGTTTCGCGCGGCTGCGCGGGATGCGCGCGCCGCGTCGGGATTCGATCTGGGTTTTGCGCTCGGGCCACGGCTGAATGCGGCGGGACGGTTATCGGATATGTCGTTGGGAATCGAATGTCTGATCACCGATGACATCGGCCGTGCGTGGGAATTGGCGCAGCAACTGGATTCGATCAATCGCGAGCGACGCGAGATCGAGGCCGGGATGCAGGAGCAGGCGCTTGAAGAACTTGCCGATATCGATCCTGCGGATTCCGCCACGCTGACGCTGTTCAACCCGGCCTGGCATCAGGGTGTGATCGGGATTGTCGCGGGGCGGTTGAAGGAGAAGTTTCACCGGCCGTCGTTCACGTTTGCTCATGCCGATGAGAGCGGGGTTTTATCGAAGGGATCGGGGCGGTCGATTCCCGGATTTCATCTGCGCGATGCAGTCGACCTGATTTCCAAGCGCGAGCCCGGGATGATCGTGAAATTCGGCGGCCACGCGATGGCAGCAGGGATGACGATTGTTACCGCCGATATTCCGCGGTTCACTGCGGCTTTCGAGGCGGTCGGGCGCGAGTGGTTAACGTCGGATGCGTTGTCGCGGGTGGTCGAGACCGATGGCGAGCTCGAGGATGCCTATTTCACGCCGCAGTTTGTCGAATTGATCGATGGCGCGGTTTGGGGGCAAGGGTTTCCGGCGCCGGTGTTTTCCGGGGAGTTCGAGGTTGCGTCGCAAGCGCTGGTCAAGGACAAGCATCTGAAGCTGCAATTACGGCGCGGCCAGCAGCGGTTTAACGCCATTTGGTTCAATCATACGGAAACGCTTCCCGCCCGCACGGTCGTGGCGTATCGGCTGGTTTCCGATACCTGGAACGGCGTGGCCCGCGTGCAGATGATCGTCGAGCATGCGCTGGGGTAACGTCTAGCACCGCCCCCCAGCGCCAGCGGCCTCCCCCGCCCAGCGCGCCTTCCGCCTAAGCTATAATTTCCCTCTTACCCAAAAAACCCAGAAAACGATCGAAATGGAAGCGGAACGTCTAAACGCAATCGAGAACCTCCTCGCCGACCTGCGCCGTCGCGCCGGCGAGCTCCGGGGGTATCTTTGACTACGACGCCAAGGCCCTGCGCCTCGACGAAGTCAACCGGGTACTAGAAGACCCGAACGTCTGGAACGATTCAAAAAACGCTCAGGCCCTGGGCCGCGAGAAAAAGCTGCTGGACACTGTCGTCACCACCCTCACGGACCTCGATAACGATCTGCGCGACACGCAAGATCTCTTCGACATGGCCCGCGAAGAAAACGACGAAGACACGCTCGTTTCGTGCGAAGCGGACACGGCAGCGCTCCAAAAACGCGTGGAAGACATGGAGTTCCGCCGGATGTTCTCGAACCCGGCCGACCCGAACAACTGCTTCATCGATATCCAGGCCGGCGCCGGCGGCACGGAAGCGTGTGACTGGGCGGCAATGCTGATGCGCCAGTACCTGCGCTATTGCGAACGCAAAGGCTTCAAGACCGAAGTGCTGGAAGAGTCCGATGGCGACGTCGCCGGCATCAAGAGCGCGACCATCAAGGTGGAAGGCGAATACGCCTACGGCTTCCTGCGCACGGAAACGGGCGTGCACCGCCTCGTGCGCAAGTCGCCCTTCGATTCATCGGGCGGACGCCATACGTCGTTTTCTTCGATCTTCGTCTATCCGGAAGTCGACGATTCCATCGAAATCGATATCAATCCGGCTGACATTCGCACCGACACGTATCGCGCATCCGGTGCGGGCGGCCAGCACATCAACAAGACCGATTCCGCCGTGCGTTTGACTCACGCGCCGACCGGCATTGTCGTGCAGTGCCAGAACGACCGCTCACAACACCGTAACCGCGCCGAAGCCATGCAGATGCTGAAAGCGAAGCTTTACGAGTTCGAAATGCGCAAGCGTCAGGTCGAACAGGACAAGCTCGAATCGAGTAAAACCGATGTGGGCTGGGGTCACCAGATCCGCTCCTACGTGCTCGATAACAGCCGTATCAAGGACCTGCGGACCAACGTGGAAATCAGCAATACGAAAGCCGTGCTCGACGGCGACCTGGACGATTTCATCGGCGCAAGCCTTAAACAGGGCGTATAAGCGAACGGCGCGGCTTCGTTCGCGGCTTCGTCAGTACGCTGCCGCGTCGACCACGCCGTCAACCACGTTGCGCATCGTTTTCGCTTGGGCTCCCTAGCAACGTAATGCAGCATTGCATCGCTAATATTTGCGACCATCCGTGTGGCCAGTGTTTCAACGTTGCCGTTCACATCGCGAAACACGAACAGCATAGACGCAGCATCGGACCCACGACCAAGCCGCATTCATCGCACTCACAGCCAAACACATCATGACCGAACCGACTCAGCCGGGCGTCGCTCCCGAACTGGAAGAAAACCAGATCCTCGCCGAGCGCCGCGACAAACTCCGTGCGCTGCGCGAGCTTGGAATCGCGTATCCGAACGATTTCCGTCCGACGCACCAAGCCGCCGCGCTGCAATCCGGCTACGCCGATAAAGACAAGGAAGCGCTCGAAGCCGAGCCGCTGCAAGTCGCGGTCGCCGGCCGGATGATGTTGAAACGCGTGATGGGCAAGGCCAGTTTTGCGACGGTGCAGGACGGCAGCGGCCAGATCCAGTTCTTCATCACGCCCGCCGACGTCGGCCAGGACGTCTACGACGCATTCAAGAAGTGGGATCTCGGCGACATCATCGCGTCGAAGGGTGTCCTGTTCCGCACGAACAAGGGCGAGTTGTCGGTGCGATGCACGGAACTGCGCCTGCTGACGAAAGCGCTGCGCCCTCTTCCCGATAAATTCCACGGCCTCGCCGATCAGGAAATGCGCTATCGCCAGCGTTATGTCGATCTGATCGTGACGCCGGAAACGCGTCAAACGTTCCTCGCGCGCACGAAGGCGTTCGCGTCGATCCGCAGTTTCATGGCGAAGGCGGATTTCATGGAAGTGGAAACGCCGATGCTGCACCCGATTCCCGGTGGCGCCGCAGCGAAGCCGTTCGTTACGCATCACAACGCGCTCGACATGCAGATGTTCCTGCGTATCGCGCCCGAGTTGTATTTGAAGCGGCTGGTGGTGGGCGGCTTCGAACGCGTGTTCGAGATCAACCGGAATTTCCGTAACGAAGGGGTGTCGCCGCGACACAACCCCGAGTTCACGATGATGGAGTTCTACGCCGCGTACACGGACTACACGTGGATCATGGACTTCACCGAAGAACTGATTCGCCAGGCCGCCATCGATGCGCGCGGCAACGCGAACATCGTGTATCAAGGGCGTGAGCTGGATTTGTCGAAGCCGTTTCACCGGTTGACGATCTGCGAGGCCATCCAGAAATACGCGCCGCAATACACNAACGAGCAACTCGCCGATGCCGCGTTCCTGCGCACGGAGTTGAAGAAGTTTGGCGTCGATGCTTCGCAGCCGCAGTTCCTGAACGCGGGCGTAGGCGCATTGCAACTCGCGCTATTCGAGGAAACCGCGGAGTCGCAACTGTGGGAACCGACGTTTATCGTCGACTATCCGCTGGAAGTGTCGCCGCTTGCGCGGGCATCGGATACGGTCCCGGGGATCACGGAACGCTTTGAGTTGTTCATTGTGGGACGTGAGATCGCGAACGGCTTCTCGGAGCTGAACGATCCGGAAGATCAGGCAGCGCGTTTCCAGAAACAAGTCGACCAGAAAGATGCCGGCGACGAAGAAGCCATGTTCTACGACGCCGATTATATTCGCGCGCTCGAACACGGTATGCCGCCGACGGGCGGCTGCGGAATCGGTATCGATCGGCTGGTCATGCTGCTCACCGATAGCCCGAGCATTCGCGACGTCATCCTGTTCCCCCATCTGCGCCGCGAAGACTGATTTTCACGCGGTGATGGCGAGTTTGTAAAAAAGGCGCGAAAGCGCCTTTTTTGCGTCCTGAAGTGTAGAGAAGATTGTAACTTTTGGTAAAAACCGCCGGACAAGACTACCTGGTGAGGCCTATCCGGTCTGGAAAACCCTTATAAAACAAGGCCACGCGGGGCTGCTCCTTCCCGGTGCACTTCTTGCATTGAATGGTTACCTGGAAACGTTACAAATTGACAAACCTTACGCTTCGATTTGTCCGACACTGCTTCCGTAAAGCAGCGTCACATCCAGTAACGTCATACTCTGCCTTGAGACGGAGGTCCAAAAATGGATAACAGCAACAACAAAATGACCACACCAAATTCATCGAATCCTGGCGCTCCGCGCGACCGCAAGATTCATCCACTGGTCGCGACCGCCGCGGGTGCGGTCATTATCGCGAGTCTAGCTGCTACGGCAGCCGTTA